>JACLAA010003727.1_pt1 | contig 143144 bp, 196 predicted proteins | sample 8027891 | NCBI WGS metagenome assembly JACLAA01 (sample SAMN15724900, study PRJNA655200) | protist metagenome | isolation source: fluorescence activated cell sorting (FACS) single amplified genomes of... | place: Spain: Blaines Bay Microbial Observatory, Mediterranean Sea | collected 2016-01-19 | reverse complement strand
GTCGACCTGATCATCTTAAAACATTTGATCTTGCCGTGTATTTAAAAGATAATCTTTTTTATGATAAGCTTACTTTAAGTTATGATAAGTTTGATCCTTTTGGAGACTTTACTTCACAAATAGTTATACAAATGCCAGCTGTTACAGAAACATTTAGTTGTTCGTATCAGATGGAAATTGCTACTCTTTTCAATAATAAAGTTCAAGCAACTAAAGAATTCATTGAAATTCTACAGTCGTAAAGATATAAATAGAAAGAATAAGGATAACTGATGGCAATTAAAGCGTTCTCGATTGAAGATGGTAATCAAAGTACGTCTACCCTGCGGTCTAGAAGAGATAGAGAATATTCAGATATTGATTTAAGTTTTCTTAAATCTGCAAGTGGAGACGTATTTAAGAAAACTTCTGCAGCTGCAGTAAAGCAATCTGTAAAAAATCTTCTTATGACCAACTGGGGAGAGAAACCTTTTCGCCCTGTGTTTGGTGGAAACTTAAATAATCTTCTTTTTGAACTTGCTGACAATCCTACAATATCGAGTATTGGTGCTCGTATTGAAAACGTTATAAACAATTATGAACCAAGAGCCGAAGTAAAGGACGTTAAAGTTTACAATGAAGCAGATAAAAATGCACTCAGATGTGTGATAACATTTAAAGTACTTAATGTTCAAGAGCTTGTCACACTTACAACTACAGTATCGAGGTTAAGATAATGGCGACAAATATTCAAACTACACAATTAGACTTTGATGCAATTAAAACGAGTTTAAAAACTCATTTCGCAGCACAGCCAGAATTTGCTGATTATAATTTTGAAGGAGCTGGCCTTAGTAATATCCTCGATGTTCTCGCATATAACACTCACTATAATGGTTTACTTGCTAATTTTGCTCTTAATGAATCTTTTCTCAATACTGCACAGCTTCGAAGTTCAATCGTATCACACGCACAAACTCTTGGGTATGCTCCAAGATCAGCAACTGCTGCTATAGGAATTTTAAATTTATCAGTAAATTTAGCAGGTGTCGCTGGACGACCTGCAGCATTAACTCTTAATGAAGGTCGGACATTTACATCATCTATAGCTGGAACTACTTACACATTCAGAACTCTTAAAGATTATTTTGCTACCGATGATGGCTCAGGAAATTATGTATTTAAAGATAATGTAGGAAGTGATGATATTTTTGTTCATGAAGGAGCAGAAAAAACAAAAACATTTTATGTAGGCGAAGCTAGTGAAAGACAAATATATGTAATTCCAGATCAAACAATTGATACGTCAACTGCAAAAGTTCTCGTATATCCAAATGCATCTTCAACATCATTTGATACATACCTTGATATTACTAAAGCTATTCGAGTTACAGCTACATCTCAGTTTTATCAATTAGTTGAATCTCCAAATGGATCTTATGAATTGAACTTCGGTGACGGTGTTTCAATTGGTAAAGCGCCGGCTGCGGGATCAATCGTCAAAGTTACATATCTTTCTACTCTTGGTATTTCTGGAAATGGAGGAACATCTTTTACTCCAAGCGCAGCATTTACTGTGAATGGAGTTGAATATCCTTTTACTACTGTTGTAAGTTCAACTAGTGCAGGTGGAGCTTCAAGACAAACTATAGAATCTATTAAACAAAATGCACCTATTGCATTTTCTTCACAACAAAGATTAGTTACTGCAGAAGATTATAAAGCTCAAATCTTATCAAACTATACTTCAGTCATAGATGTTATTGCATGGGGTGGCGAAGATAATGTTCCTACGAATTATGGAAACGTTTATGTTGCGTTAAAGTTTGCTAATGGTGTAACTGAATCACAAAAGCAAACTGTTAAAGATGCTATTACAACTAATCTTACTACAAGTCTTTCTATCATGTCAATAGGCACAATTTATGTTGATCCTATTGAAACTTTCTTAGAAGTAATTTGTGCATTTGATTATGATCCTTCAAAAACTTCACTTACTCAAGCAACAGTAGAAGCAAATGTGTTTAGTACTATTACTAATTATTTTACAAATACACTTGAAAAATTTGGTTCTACATTTAGAAGATCGAATCTATTAACAAATATTGACGCGCTCGGTGATCATGTGATATCATCTCGTATTGATGTAAAACTTCAACAAAGACTTATTCCAACTATAAATCAAACTATAAGTTACGATATTCAATATCCAGAAGAACTTGCTCCTGCAAGCGCATCACAACATATTATTCAATCTGGCGCTTTTAGATTTAATAATGATATATGTAGATTTAGAAATAAGCTTGGATCAACTACTCTCGAAGTAGTTAACATTGCAACTGATGTTGCTCAGGTAGATAATGCTGGAACGTATTTCCCGGCTACTGGAAAAATATCACTTGTAGGATTTGCCCCTGAAGCACTCGTAAGTGGACAGGATTTTATTAAAGTTACTGCATCACCTCTTAATCAAGCCACCGTTAAACCTTTACGTAACTTTGTACTTAAAATTGATGCTGATGCATCATTTGCACAAGGAACAATAGATACTCAATCGACTGAGGTAGCTCTTACATGAGAACACGCACCTTAACAGATTTTCAAAGGCATAACGATAACTTTAGAAGAAATCAAGTTTTAGAAATTCTTCCTGAATATTATCAAGCTGATTATCCTTTTCTGTTAACTTTTTTAGAAGAGTATTATTCTTATTTAGATTCAGATGAAACGTTTTCTGCAATCAATGAGTTATTTGGAATACGTGATATTGAAAGAACTCAATTAAAATTTCTTGATCAAATCTTTTCTGAGGTTGGTGGAGGCGCTGGATCTGGTAATTTTACAGATGCAAGAGAAGCTCTTCGAAACTTTGCAAATTATTTTAGAGTTAAAGGAACTCTTTTTTCTTCAGAAGGATTTTTTAGAGCATTCTTTGGTGAAGAAGTTGAAGTTATATACCCAAAGAAAGATTTGTTTATTGTAGATGATTCTTTAATTGGACCACAATCAATTAAGTTTATTCAGAATGGACAGTTGTATCAAATCTTTTCTATTCTAATTAAATCTTCTATTCCTCTTAATCAATGGAATAGTTTATACAAAAAATTTGTTCATCCGGCCGGTTGGTTTTTAGGAGCTGAAGTTTCTTTTGATACTAAAGTTTCTTTAAGTATTTCTACACCTGATGTAATTGAAGCAAGTGTTACAGACTTAATCATATCAAGTACAAGTTCACCTTTCGGCATATTTGGTAAACCTTATGAAATGGCAGTATTTTTACCAGACGGAGCAGACTCAGACGGAACTGAAACAATCATTAGACATAGAAGAGTAAGCGAATATGCAAACGTAGAGGTTGATGAATTAGTTGCAAGTTATGGACAGATTGCACCAAACCCAGATGGATTGTTAGATATCAATTCACCAACGTTTGATGAAGATTCTGGTAGACCTACTGGAGCAGTGAGAGTAAGTAATACTGTAGAAACAATGGATTTTGATAGATTCGAGGACTACTTATGATTATAAATACAGTTAGCAAATTTTGAAAAGAGATAATTAATGGCAAACCAAAAAATATTCACAGGCAGTGCTGCAAACGATGGCACCGGAGATACTCTTCGTAATGCTGCTATAAAAATAAATGCAAACTTTAGTGAAGTATATACTAGGTTAAGCGGAGATTCGACGGCGCTTGTTGGACAAGTTCAATTTGCCGGTGACGGTGTAAAATTTGAAGGAACTTCGACAGATAGTTTTAATACTGTGATGAAAGTTGTCAATCCGACAGGTGCTCGAATTGCAACCTTGCCAGATAAAACAGGAGCTATAATTGTTGATAGTGCAACCCAAACACTCAAAAATAAAACGATCTTATCGCCAACACTTACAACACCTTCCATCAAGGATCTTGATAGCAACCACTCGTATAACTTTGTTGTATCTAATTTGGCTGGCAATCGTAATGTAAATCTTCCTCAACTTAACGATTCAGACACGTTTGTCTTTAATAAAACATCTGCAACCTTGTTAAATAAATCATTGACTTCTCCAACGATTACAACTGGAAAAGTTATAACTGGTATTAATGATGCTAACGGTGCACGATTGATGAGCGTTGTTCCTACTGCAAGTGCTGTTTACAACGTAACACTTACTAACGGAGATTCGGGTACAGGATTTCCAACATTTGCATCAAGTGGTAATGGAACTGATATTAATTTACAAATTGATGCTAAAGGGATGGGAGCAGTTTCAGTTAAGAAACTAGCAATGACATCTTCTACCATTACTTCAAACGGTACAGTTTCTGATTTAGCTGGGCATATAGTTATTAATAGTTTATCAGGAATCGCTGTGGCAATTAATGATGGTACTACAGTAGGAGAACAAAAAATATTAACAAACAAGGGTGCTGGTACAGCAACAGTTACACCCACAAATCTTGCCGACGGAACAAGTTTTACACTAGCTACTACAAAAGCAGCGATGTTGATTTGGGACGGAACAAATTGGTTTAGAATAGTTTCAGCATAGGAAATAGAAAATGACAGCAATTGCAACTGATAAATTAAAAAGATTTTTTGTAAATAAACTTTTTGCAGATGTCGCAGATTCTAGTGAAAGATATTATCTTGGAATCGGCGAATCTCAGGATTGGGATAGTGCTGACTTAGCACCTTCGCCATTAGTAACAAATGTTGAAGAAAGAAAAGCTCGGCTTAAACTTCAATCACTAAAAAGTGCTGAAACAAATTCATTCGTTGTTCCTCGTTATAACTGGGTTTCTGGTACAACATATGAAGCTGTTAATGATGCACTCGTAGGTCAAACAAATTATTATGTTTTTACTGATGAAAATAAAGTATTTTTATGTCTTCAACAAGGTAAATCATCTTTTGGAAATTCTGTTACTTCTTCGGTAAAACCTACTGGTGAATCACGTAAACCTCTCACTACTGCTGATGGATATGTGTGGCAATATCTTTATACAATTTCAGCTTTGAAAGCTACACAATTTGTTTCGGCTAACTTTATTCCTGTGCAAAAAGTTATCACTGCTATTGATGCTAATGAAACAAAACAAAAACAAATTCAAGACTCTGCTGTCGTAGGAGAAATTCTAGGAATTAATGTCACATCTGGTGGAACTGGTTATACGGGTGCTCCTACAGTACTTATTACAGGTAGAGGCCAAGATTCAGGCGGGTCTAGTCTTGCTTCAGGCGGGCATAAAACTACGCTTATTAAAAAACTAGCTAAAGCTACAGCAACCGTTTCTGGTGGAGCTGTAGTTAAAATTGAAATGGATGATTCTGGAGCTGGAAAAGCTTATGGCGCCGGATATGATTTTGCTTCTGTTACTCTTTCTGGTGGAGGTGGAACTGGAGCAAAAGCAACGCCTATTCTGTCAATGGATTCTGGAGTAGGAGGAGATCCAAGAAAGGATTTAAGATCGTTTGGAATTATGTTTAACGCTAAACTTACTGGAACAGAAAATAGCAAGTTTATTGTAGGAAATGATTTTAGACAAGTAACGCTTATAAAAAATCCTATGATTCCAAAAGAATCTTCTTTACCAGATTCAGCTGTACAGGCTGGTGCTGAAATTGCATTAAGGTCATTAAAGTTTGCAACTATTACTCAAAACTTTACATCTGACAGAATTATTCAAGGCGTATCATCTACTGCTCGAGCATATGTAGATAACTTTGACTCAACAAGATTACATTTTCACCAAACAGAAGAAACAGGATTTGCTCAATTTGCTGAAGGTGAAACTATTCAAGAAACAAATGGAAACGGAGAAGGTGTTTTACTCGCTGCTACTGGCGATGCTGATTCAGATGCCTTCACAGAATCTGGAATAAATATTGCTAGTGGTGAAATGTTATTTATCGATAATAGAGCAGCAGTAACAAGAGCGACAGGCCAAACTGAAGACATTAAGATCGTAGTACAATTATAGAATTATAGGATAAGATATGCCAACAACACTTACAGAAACTTTACTATCCTCAACGTATAGAGATGACTATAAAGATAGTAATAACTTTCATCAAATTCTATTTAACTCTGGAAGGGCGTTGCAAGCACGTGAACTTACGCAATCACAAACAATCACCCAAAAAGAGATTGAACGATTTGGAAAAAATATCTTTAAAGAAGGTGCTTCAGTAAACCCTGGAGGATTGCTTGTTAATAGAAGATATGAATTCGTTAAACTTGATACAACCACGAACGCTTTACCTAGTTCTCTCACACCGCTTATAGGTGATGAATTTACATCAGCACCGACCGGAATTAAATTTGTTGTATTAGAAGTTATTACTGCATCAGGTTCTGATCCAGCAACTCTTTATGTAAGATATACTGACACGTCTGGAGGAACTTCAGGAGCCGAACCTATTAGAGTACCACCGGGAGAAAATATTACTGGTGCAAATTCAGGAGAAGTTTTAACTGTACAACTTACTAATACTACAACTAATAAAGCAGTAGGCGCAGGTACAAGAGCATCTGTTCATGGCGGCGACTTTTTTGTACAAGGGCACTTTGTAAATGCACAACCTCAATCGATTCTATTATCCAAATACGGAAATAGACCAAATAAAAAAATTGGATTTAAAGTTGTACAAGACGTTATAACATCAGTTGATGACGATACACTATTTGATAATCAAGGCGTTCTCCCAAATAAATCTGCCCCTGGCGCAGATAGATTAAGAATTCGTTTAGTACTTACGACACAAGATCTTATTGTTGGAAATGAAAACTTTGTATTTTTTGCTGAAGTTAAAAATGGTAAAGTTGCACAAACTGTTACAGGGTTTGATCAGTATAATAAAATTAATGATCTCCTTGCAGTTCGAACTAAAGAAACAAATGGTAATTTTAATATTAAACCTTTCACAATTAAGTTTGATGAAGATGATTCATTTAATACTAAACTAAAACTTAATGTTTCAAATGGTACAGCTTATGTAAATGGATATAGAGCTAATCTACCAGTTCCTCAAAAAATTAGTATTGATAAAGCTCAAGACACTATCACATTAAATAATCAAGTTGCTATTGCTCAATACGGAAACTATTTTGATATTCAAGGAAGACAGGTTAGTACAACTGGTATAACTCGTAATATGCGAGATATACCTAATATTGCTTCTATGGAGAAAATGGATTTAAGATCTATTTTCAATTATGATTCTGGAGCAAAACATATATTCTCTGCTATTGGTACTCGTATTAGTGCAATTACAAAAGCAACTCCTGCAGTTGTAACAGTTGATAGTGCTGCTACGTTGTTAACTGGCGATAAAGTTAGATTTACTGGAATCGTTGGAATGACACAACTAAATACGCTTGAGGTTTATGCCAAGAAGGACTCACCGAGCGCAACAACAATCGAATTATATGCTGATCCAGATTTACAATCAGGACTTAACTCATCGGCTTATGGAACCTTTAGTGCCGACGCTGGAGCTAAAATGGATTGGGGAACTCTTGGCACAGCACACATAAGGTACGTTCAAAATTTTAGTACAAATGTATATAGGTGGTATCTTACAGATATTCAAATGAACCCTGGAAAATCTACTCGTCAAATTAGATCAATTGGAACTGCACAAAATAATGTAGGTAACGTAATAGTTGATGGGCTTAGTGGACTTTCAGTTATTAAAGGAACTACAAACAACTCACTTATGTTTCCACTCTCAAACGATAGAGCAAAAACGTTAAGTGATATTTCATTAGAAGCTCAAAGATCTTTTACAGGAACTCTTGATGGAAGTGGTAAATTTTCATCTACACTTTCTGCATCTGGCGAAACATTCGCAAACACTGGACAATGGATTGTAACATCTACAACTATTGGAGATCATAAGCCAAGAACTGGATCTTTTGCATTATCTGGTGGAGGTATTACATTTGAATTTACTGATGATTCTGGAGCAACACAAGCTGGCGAAACTGTTCAAATACTTGCAAAAGTGCAAAAGTCTCAAGGCGCTGTCCGTGCAAAAACATTAAACACTCTTGAACTTAATGGATTAGATTTTGATTCTTATAATGGAGCTGAAATAGTTCCTGCACAGATTACTCTCCAAAAGCCAGATTTATTTAAAATGATGAAAATTCTTGATAGTGGCGATTCTTCAGATATTTCAGATAGATTCATTATTGATAACGGGCAAAGAGATAATTTTTATGCACCGGCTAGATTGATTCTTAAAGGTGGTTCTGCACGGCCATCAGGAACAAATAAAGTTCGAGCTAAATTTCAATACTTTACACACGGCGCTTCTGGTGATTTCTTTACTGCACAATCTTATGCAGGCCAAATTGATTACGGAAAAATTCCAAGACTTACAAAAGGTGATGGTAATGTAATTGAAGCACAAAGCTTTGTAGATTTTAGACCTCGTAAAGCTGATGCAAGTTTAATAACTGGACTAAGTGCTGGATTTGATTCAACGTCTGCAGTGGTTAATGAATTACCTACGCCAACAGATAATATTCTTGCTGATGTTGAATATTATATGCCTAGACACGATAAACTAGTTGTTGATGAAGGATCTAAACTCAGGCTTTTAAAAGGTACTTCGAATCTGGATCCAAAATATCCAGAGCTTCCTAATAATTGTTTAGAACTTTATAGAATTAAACTTAATCCATTTACAATAAATGATTCTGATTTGGATATTGATTTGATTGAAGCAAAAGCTTATACAATGAGAGATATTGGTAAGCTTGAAGAAAGAATTGATCAGGTTGAAGAAATGGCTAGCTTAAGTTTATTGGAAGTTGATTTAAAAAATCTTTCAGTACTTGATTCAACTGGAGCAGATAGAACTAAAGCAGGTTTCTTAGTTGATAATTTTAGAGATCAACTCGCATCAAATGTAGGAACTCTTGAGTATAGAGCTTCTATTGATCCAAGAGATCAGATTTTAAGACCTTCATTTAATGAAGATGCAATTGGACTTAAGTATGATTCAGCATTGTCAACTAATACTATTAAAAGAGGTGATAATGTATATCTAAAATATTCTGAAGAAAAGTTTTTAGATCAGCCTTTATATTCACAAACTGAAAATATTAATCCTTTCCAAGTTATTGTGCATAGAGGTAGATTACAAATTTCACCGGGTTCAGATGATTGGAAAGAAGTAAAAAGACTTCCACCTCGTATTATTGATGGCGGATTTAGATTGAACCCATCCCAAGCAAATCTTTGGAATAGTTGGGAATGGGCATGGGGAGGTACTCCTTTAAATAGACTTGCTGGAGCAACTTTACAAAACTCAAGTTCTATTTCATCCTCAACAAGTGGAAATACTACTCGAACATTTAGGAACACTTCTGTTACAAGAGTTGTTCAAAGTGAAACCATTAGAGAGTTTATTGAAGATAAAGTTGTAGATGTTGCAGTGATTCCATTTGCAAGATCAAGGAAAATTTATTTTAGAGCTCAAGGGATGAGACCTAATACACAGATCTTCCCGTACTTTGACGGAATAAGAGTTGATGATTGGGTTAGAGAAGAAACCTTTACTAATATTTCAGACGACCCAACACAATACGGAACGAGATTTAATAGAGCAACAACTCACCCTGAAGGTTCTACTGCACTAATTGCTAATGCTGCTGGCACAATTGAAGGATCTTTCTTTTTGCCTAATACTAATGCAGTTAAATTTAGAACAGGTGAGAGAGAACTTAAGTTCCTTGATATTACAGTTGATAATCAAGTTGATGCTGCATCTATTGCAAGTGTGGTGTATACTTCTAAAGGAATACTTGAAACAAGACAAAGAAACTTTAGATCAACACGACAACTTGATATCGTAAGAAATGTAGGTAGAACATTAATTGCAGTTGATACACAGGATGACGGAGATAATTCTGATGACGGCGGATCTGACCCATTAGCCCAGTCATTTAGAGTTGTACAACCTAATGGTATCTTCGCTACGAAGGTAGGTATTAGATTTGCTACAAAAGATACAGTGATACCAGTGCAATGTCAGATCCGTCCTCTAGTAAATGGATTTCCATCTGCGGAAGAAATTATTCCCGGAGCAGTAAAATTCCTTGAACCGGCTTTGGTTAATACGTCTGCCGATGGACAAACTTTAACATACTTTACTTTTGATGAGCCAGTATTTTTAAACTCTGGTGTTGAGTATGCAATTGTTCTTCTTGCTGAATCAATTGATTATAATGTCTATGTAGCTGAAACTGGAGAATTTGTATTCGGATCAACTGAAAAGAAAATTACAAAACAACCTTCAATGGGGTCAATGTTTAAATCACAAAATGGTTCTACTTGGGAACCAGTTCAAAACTTTGACATGGCCTTTGAATTATTTAGAGCAGAATTTGTAACTTCTGGACAAGCTGTACTTGAAAATACACATCCTCCATTCGAATTGCTAAACGTAGATGCTGTTACTGCAACTTCTGGTAGTACAAGGCTAGTTGTGCATCAACCTGATCACGGCTTTAAAAGAACTGATAGAGCTAGACTTTTAGGACTTGATTCAAGTACATCTTATGCTGGAATCTTAGGATCAAATATTATGGGAGTTCGAACAGTCGACTCTTCTGATAATGACTTCTATACTATTACAGCAGGAGCTGCAGCGTCTTCAACTGGAGCAATTGGCGGAAGCACTATGTTTGCAGAAAAGAATATTGTCTTTGAACAATTTACTCCTGCAATACAAACTATGATTCCAACGTCAACTGATGTTTCATTGTCGGGTAAGTTTACGACTGCACAATCAGTAGCTGAAGATGTGCCTACTAAAGATTATAAAAAAGATACTCTGTACTCTGCATTATCGCTTGGAGAAAATAATTATTTCTCAGAACCAGTAATGGTTCCATCGCAAAGAAATAGTGATCAAAACTTAGGTGTTGGAAATAATTCAACAACATTTGCAATTGCTATGAATACTTTAGCAACTGTAGTATCTCCTGTAGTTGATATGCAAAGAGCATCACTGTGGACTGTTCATAATAGAATTGATTTTCAAGATAGTGGATCAGCAACTTTCCCAAGAGGAGGGGCTGCTGGAACTTATCATACACCAATTACTTATGTTGCTGAAACTGATAACACTGGCGGAACATCAATTGCTAAACACGTAACTCGTCCAGTTATTCTTGAAGCAGATGCGGTTGGACTAAGAATGATTCTTGCATCAAACAGACCAAATGGTTCAGACTTTAAAGTTTACTATAAAGCTGTTACTGATGATGTATCATTTGACAATGTTAAATGGGTAGAACAAGTTAGAGAAAATGATTTGCCTAAAGATGAAAATCCAGATACATATCGAGACTATACATATCTAATAGGTGGGCAAGGTGGTAATCTTCCTCCTTTCTCAAAGTTCATGATTAAGATTGTAATGTTTTCTACGAATAATGCTAAGGTACCAAAGTTCAAAGATCTTAGAGTCATAGCAATGGGGGCATAATGAGAAGACCTCAAGGAAAACTTCATGTTGAAGGTGCTACTGGATTTGTAAGAGATAGAAGTAATGGAGCTATATTATTTACTAAACAAGACGAAGTTGATGCAGCGCGCGCTCGAAAAGCAGAAAGACTTGCTAAAGAATCTCGAGTTGATCGTTTAGAAAATGATGTTCAAGAAATAAAGCAATTGCTACAAAAATTGGTGGAGAAAAATGGCTAAAAAAATACAAGTAGATGTCAACGAACTTATTGAAAGTTGGAGAGTTAAAACTAATACGCTTGCAAACCAAGTAGGAGAACTTGATAATTTAGGAGATAGCGCAGCAAATATTGTTGCAGCTATTGTAGCACTTCAAGATTCTTCAAATACTGGTCCTGTAACGACGCGTATTCAGTCAATGATTGATAGTAATAACACTTTAAGATTTCCAGTCGTAACTGTTGATATTAAAGATTCTGCAGTTACTACGGCTAAGATTAAAGATCTTAATGTAACAACTGCTAAGTTTGCTGCCGATGCAGTAGATTCAAATGCGATTGGAGCAAATGCAATTCATGCTCAACATATTGATAATGATCAAATAGTTAATCGTCATTATGCAGACTCATCTATCGATGCAGCATTCATTAAACAAAATCAAATCACATCACGAGAGTTTAATGGTCTTACAACATTCACAATCACTAGCGATAGTGGAACAACATTGAAGTCAATATTTGGCCCAGGATCTTGAAACATGGCAGTGAGAAAACCCTTACATTATGTCGCTGATTCATTAAAGCAGATGACAACTGCAGAAATAGCTGCATTCATTCCTTATTGCAAATGGGCATACTCTCAACATCCTTCGGTTGATGTAAGTTTATTGAGCTCGCGTGGTGGTGGAACCGAATACACCAGATCATCACTACTGACTACAACAGATACAAGAAAAACGAACACAAATGTAATGTCTAGATCTGACACCTTTCCATCACAAGGTTCGCTAGGCGCAATAAGTACTGTAACAACCAATGTTGAAATATATCAATACGTATTAAATCAATCTTCTCCATTATTCCAAACTAGAACTAAAGTAGATAACAGACCTCCAAGAACGTATCCAGTTTATTGGGATGGGTCGACCGTAAGGCCAATGAATCAACAAGATATGTTTGACACTTTTTACTCAACTGCTTTGACAGAACTTGCAGACGGAACGGATCAAGATGGAACGTTTAGAATTTCCACTGATGCGAGCTTGGCCGGACATTCTGGAAACCATGCAGTTAAAACGTGGAGTGTTGGTGTTTTACCTAATGGTAATATAGGACCTTTACCTGATGGAGATGCAAGTCTTAAAGTTAATGGAATGGTAGATACCAGAGCAAATGCTGGCGCGTATTCTATCCCATCAGGCGCGTATGGAGATCAGCCTACGACTATAAACACTTATTACATTCTTCAAACATATTCAGGACTCAATCCGCCTGCAACTTTAAAACCTTTATACATTGATGCTAATGGCAATGCATTTCAATATAAGTTGGAAAGAATGCCATATTATAATTCTGGAAATAACAGTGTAGATGATGACTTAACATATTTGTCAGCATTGATAGGTAAAGATATGATGGCATATGCTTCATATAAAGCAGCAGGTACAAATCAGAGAATACGTTATCACGCTTCATCTGGAAATATTAGAGGTTCTCAAATGACCGACACCGTGTTGAATGGATCTGGTGCATACACTACTCATCAGTTCAATACAAATAATTATACTGCAGCAATCTTTCCCAATGGATCGCCAGTGACACAGAACACGTACACTTTAAGAATAGAAAACGCATAGGAGTTAATTATGGCACTAGAAAATGCAAAACTTATGATGGCTTACTACACGCATGAAGACAGAACTAATTGTAGAGCCGAATGGATGAAAGATGATGGTAACATCTATGCTGAAGACATTAGGCCAGAACCTGGGAGTGCACTATGGGAAGATCTCTTAGAGCACTGTGATCTTGAAGACATTCAAAACTGGACATTTCAATATCAGCACGATTCAAGAAAAGGATTTGAAGAAGATGTTATTGAGGTCGCAAGGAAAGAAGGTTTAGTTTGGGATGTGAGAGATGCTGATGCGATGGAGCTTTACAAAGGATTTGCAAAAGCCATTTTTGATAATGATTGGGAAAGTGATAAGCTAGCAAAAGAAAAATTATTCTGCTTTAAACTTCAGGTGTTTGAACTAAATACTTTTAAAAAGTCGAAGAATAAAGAACTAAAAAGCCAACTTAGGAAATGTCAAAATATGATAGAGGCGGTGACTATAGCATGTCAGATTCATCAAGAAATGTACAGCTAGAAAAGATTATAAAGCAATCTTCTTGGTGTCAAAGAAACTGGAATCTATCTAAATCAATATCCGAAAGAGATATCCAAACTTTAAAGTACGCGGTCACTCATTGTCCAAGTAAACAGAATCGCGTATTTTACAAAGCTCTATTCATTCAAGATAGAAATATCATACAAGCAATTCATGATTCATCTGATTCATTTACTATCAGATGGGATCCTCATGAAGCTGTTACTAATACACAAACACTAGCAAATCTTTTAGTAGTCTTTGTAAGAGACAGAGATGAAAACACACTTGCACGTACAGAAAAAGAATATGACAAAGGTGTGATAGATGGAAAAACTAAAACTGATGAAGATCGTTCAGTAGGAATTGCAGGAGCGTATCTAGCATTTGCTGCCAATATGTTAGGATACAGGACAGGATTTTATAACATACTTCATAATAAGAAAAGAGTTGAGTCTATACTAAACACTCCTGATGTCTTGCTTTCTGTAGGTGTTGGATTTCATAATGAAGACGTGAATATTAGACAATCTCATGTTTGGCCTGAATTTACATATCCATCGTTTGAAAAAAATATTCAGGTTGAAGACATGTGATTGATCAGCTTCATTACAGTCTTATCATTTATCTCAATGTTAAAGACTAGGAATGAGCAATCATAAACTGCAAAGACAGTATGTTCCTGTAAAGTGTTGATGAAATAAGCTCGACCATGTTCAAAAAATAATGGCTTATCCTCAAGACAAAACCACATCGAAGGTGGGTTACAATTTTTCAGTGGCACAAATAGTCTAAATACATCTACACTTCCACGTGGTCCACCATGATCTCTATGAGGTGGAAACATTCCTCCCGGCTGCATGCGAATAACATGACTCCTGCCGACATGCCCGTCAAAAGGATCTGTATATGTTCGAACATAATCAGCGGCCTCAGTAGGTTGGTTAAATGACATTTCATTTAACCTAACTTTATTCTCTATACAATATTCCTTGACCGAATCTAAATCTGGTACACCAGTGAATCCTCCATCCAATGAATATAGGCTTAATCCTTCACGCCCAGGTTTCTTTCTAGGATTGTATGGTTTCCATAAATGAGAAAAGTGTTTAAGATCACTTAACGTTTCATTTGGAGATTGATAAAGGTTTAAAGAAAACTTAGACCCATACTGCAAGATATCTTTATATGTTGACATATTTACTCCACCACCCTTTTTCTTTCATGTGTTCATGTCTTTGATTGAATAGGTACACTGGATAATCTTTCTCTTCTTGCTCAGTTTGAAAAGAAACAAATCCATCCTCAAATAGTTTAGGCTTAAAGTATTTCCAAAGATACTCATCTATGCCTTTCCAGAATCTCGTATAGTACCAATCTAGATCTTCATGTATTTTATCATGTATATGTGAGTAGTCTCCTTGCCATGATAAAATACTTGAGTTCATAGGTAACGTGTTCCAACTTGGTTTGAGTGCATGAAGTTCTTTAGTTAGAAATCTATTACAATCTCCTTTTATAATTGTATCAAGATCAAAGTATATGTTTTGGCAATCATCTTTAAAGTATTTAAACATCAGTAGTTTATTAAATGTTTTGTACTCATCATTATAAACGTGATCTTTTATTACATGAAAGGAATTGTATTTGATATTTGAATATGTATCAATCATATGCTTGATTCTATTCTCATACCAAACATCATACTTAGCACCGGTTCGTACTAATATAATTCTAGTCAAGGCTGTACTCGAAATTTTGGCAAGTTTCAGATTTGTTAATAAGCTTTGCACCATTTCTAGTATGAAATTTAGTAGCCATTTCAGTTAGTGGACTTAAAGTTACAAGTCTTTTTATAGAAATTGTTTCTTTTGCTAAAGCTGCTAATTCATTAACAATAGTTCTTCCGGCGCCAGGTTTATTGCTCCATACTGTATATGCTATCACAATAGATCTTTCGGTAAACCGTTCCCGTATTTCATTCATTGTTCTACCACACCCAATACAAACATCATTTTCGTCAAGCGTGCAAACTCCTATACAAGGAGAATCTTCTATTCTATAAAGTTCTAGTTCCTCTTCGCTAGTTGGGACTTCTTTACAATGACATACACAAATAACTGCTGATAAATCATCAAGCACATATACTTGTTTTCCAGAACCTAGCTTTTCCAAATGTGGTCTAACAGGGTCGTTCTTAAGAATTTCTAATTCGTTTTCTCTAATTAATCTAACCAAAACTATACTCAAAATTTTTATTTACGTGGTGAATTAAATGTGCAATCACGGTATGATCCGGCATACCCGGCCTTCTCTTGTCCAGTATATAATTCCATGCATCTCCTGTATCGCGATGAGGCACACCATACTTTTCAACAATATATGTTATGAACACTTCGTTGTTATAACAAAAATATTTTGAAATCTCTTCAGGATACAGGCTATCTTTTTTTGCTTTATCCAATGTATCCTTACATTCTTGTAGTCTTTCTTCAAAAGACAAATTCTTTATGACTTCCTTTCCTGCTGTCACTACTCCCGTATTGTACAGGATAGGACTTGTGTCTTTATCTTCCAGCTGTAGCATTGCATTCTTTGCGCAAGTTTTAACATACACGTTCCTCTCATCAAATGCATCATTGTCAAATAAGAATTGTAATCTTTCACCTCTTACCTGACCAACATAATTTCTTTCTAATGATAGAGCATTAATCTTGCTGAGATCTAATTCCTCAAATACATTTTTATGTGTGTTAGGAACCACATCAAAATCAAGATAGCATACTTCATCGTATCCTTCTTTCACAAAGTCTTGTAAAGCAATGAGCTTTTCCAAGTTAACGTCTACATAATCTCGTATCTCTGTATTGATTAAGATATAATCAGCCTTGCATTTTTCAGCATATACTTTCTGTAAAGATTCCAGATGTTCTTTATATGCTTCATACTTTGATCTCTTATCATCAGGCGCAGACGAATGCTCCTTAAGATCATTCGTATAGATGCTGTATATTATTCTCTTTGCACCATGATTCGACAAAGTTAAACCTCTTATTCACGATATGTATTATTTTGGCCTCTTTTTGAATATGACCAGTCTTATCAAAAAACATATGCCAATCATTATCTAGTAGTTGAGTAGGAACTTTATTGAGCATTGTCTTATATCCCCAAATAGTTTCATTATCCCAACCAAACATTGACCTCACATAATCAGGCCACATCCCATTATCATCTTCTTTCAACTCGTCCATCATATTCATAACATAATCAAAGTCATCAAAATAATTAAGACGGTTCAGATGTTCTCTATTTATTCCTATGATTCCAGTGTTAAACACCTGTGAGTAATCACCATCAATTCCATCGTATAAAACCATGGCTCTTTGATTCCAATACTTTGCTGTAGGAGATCTATTAGAGGCTTTACCGAACTTTTTTCTTTGTCTTTCATCAAATAATATATGTTCTAAAAATTGAACAGCTCTATCTGTACTTGTCTTTATGGCCACTCCATCATTTAGATTCCAAGCATCAAAGAAATTGTCAGTAGTTACTGGAACAGCATCAAAATCTAGATAAAGAATCTCATCATATTCTTCAGCTAACTCATATAACAAATGTAACTTATAAAAGTTTACTATATTATATCCAGTTATCTGAGGATATTTATCTTGAAACCATGCTTGATAATCTAAGTACTTTTGATCAGCTATAAATAGTTTATAGTCAACGCCTATTTTATTAGCATATCGTTGATGTGCCTTTGTAAGCCAAGGTGACCACTCTTGAAATAGAAGTTTAGTTCTTTCTGTTTTGGGAAGAGTATCACCAGAATATGGCGGTTGGTAGTCCAACATTTTTTGTGGAATATCAATGTATAGACTGTATATAATTCTTTTCATGGATGTATTTATCATGCTTTATAATTATCATAATTTGCTAGATGTAATTGATTATAGTAGCGAAGCAAGTCCTGATCATGTAAGACCATTAATTAGACATCTTACAAATGAGCAACTTGAAAGTAAAAAATGGGTGTGTGATGAACTTGAAAGTTACATACACGCTATAGATGACCCTAATGTTTTAGTACTTGCTGGGTGGTTTGGGCTATTAGCACAAATGATTCGTAAAAGGTTTGATGCTAAAGTTACATCAATTGATGTAGATCCTATGTGTGCTAAGTTTGGTAGGATGCTTTATGATAAAGATATCACATTTAAGCATAAAGCAATAGAAGACTTTGGGCATCGTGATACCAGAAGTCATAATATAATTATATGTACATCGTGTGAACACGTATCAGATGAGGTTCTTCGTAATTTCCTTTCTTTAAGAGAACTTGGAACTTTAATAATACTTCAATCTAATAACTATTATATACCAGAACACATCAATTGTAAAGGAAAAAATGAAGATTTTGTAAAAAGTTTGCCATTAAGAAAAGTATTATATAATGAAACAATGTCTTTTGAAAGATATGACAGGTACATGGTCGTAGGATTATAAATAGATCAGAAGGAACTTTATTCAGAGATAGGTCATGGCACAATACGAAGAATTACAAATAGATCAAGGTACAAACGTATCTGTTAATTTAGAACTAACAGACACTACAGGTACCATAAAAAACTTGACTGGATATACCGTTAAATCAGGAATAAAAAAGACATATAACACAAAAGATTCAGATGCGACTTTGTTTACTGCAACTGTTACATCTCCTTCTACGGCGGGAAAGGTTAATTTAGCTTTGACTAATATACAAACCAATACCACTAATATGCCTGCAGGAAGATATGTTTATGATGTAGAGTTAACAAAGCTTGATAGCAATAATAATTCCATAATTGAAAGAATTCTTGAAGGTATAGTAACGGTAAAACCACAAGTCACACCTTAGGAGTTATTTAATGGCAACAAAGGTTATAGTAGGCGACAAGACTATTGTCAAAAAAATTGTCGTCGGCGTACCTCAAACACAAAATATTGCTGCGACTGGTCTTATATCGACGTTAGGAGATGTCGATGGTGTTGTCAATAGAAGTGACGGTGATTTTTTAAGATATGATTCCACTGCTGGTAAGTGGAAAAATGTCCCAATCAAAACAGCAATTGCCGAAAATTTAAGTATAACCAATGTATCTAATGTTGGTGGTACCTTAGTATTTGATTCTGCGGGTGGAGGTGTATTTACATACACTGGTCCAACTGCGACACAAATAAGACAACATTATAGTGCTTTCTCACAAAATAATGATCTTACTTACGATTCTACCAAAGGTAAGTTTAGCTTTAATGACTCCGATTTTGCAAGGACAGATCGTAGAGACATTTATCATAGAGGCTTAAAACTTCCAACTGCTCAACATATTAGTTTTAAAGATTCTTCTACTACCATAAAAGAATCTGCTGGCGATTTCGAACTACGAAATAAGTCAGGCAATATTAATATTTTACCTAATGACGGTCAATCTCTTGTTGTAAAATCAGATAGCAATGGTTCACTTATTATTAATGCCAGTGATTCGGGTGGAGTACAACTTTATCATTCTAATGGCGTTGAAAGATTTACTACAACAGATTCCGGCGTTAGAATTAAAGGCGATTTTATTGTTGACTCTAATTCAGTTATCAATGGAACGCTTTATGTTAAACAAGCTACCACATTAAATAGTACTCTTGTTGTTGAAGATTCTGCTCATATTAAAGATGGGCTAACAGTTGATTCTGATCTTAAAGTAAAAGGTAACTTAATTGTTAGTGGAACACTCACAAGTTCTATTACTCCTGCAAATGTTAGAGAACATTTTAGTGCAGGCGGTGATCTTACTTATGATTCTTCTACTGGTAAGTTTTCATTTGATGTTGAATCTGTTTATACAAAAGCAAACTTTGATTCTGATTTAGGATTAGCAAACACTGGTCAATTACCAGAAGGAAGCAATCTATATTTTACTACCGCCCGCGCGCGGCAGTCAATTTCTGTTACAGACAATGGGGGTGATGGTTCTCTTTCATATGATAGCGGAACTGGAATCGTATCATACACTGGACCTAGTGCTGCAGAAGCACGACTTCATATTTCTGTTAATGATGTTGGCGGTGATGGAAGTCTTTCTTATAATAATACTTCAGGTGTTATAACATACACTGGTCCTAGTGCGTCCGAAGTAAGAGCACATTTTAGTGCTGGTGCAAGTTTAACTTATGATGCTGGAACAGGACAATTTACTACAAATCAAGCACTTGATTCAAATAGTAATGTTACATTTAATCAAGTAAGAGGTCCTGCAGAATTCATTATTGATCCAGCCGCAGTAGGCGATAACACTGGAACAGTTAAGATCCTAGGTAACTTACAAGTTGAAGGTTCTCAAACAGTTATTAATTCTACAGCTGTAAGTATTAATGATAAGAATATTATACTTGCCGATAGCGCAGCTGATAGTTCAGCATTACATGGCGCAGGTATTACAGTTGGTGGATCTAATATCACTAATAAGCCAGCGTTTACTTACTCGCATGCTGATAAAAGATTTGTATTTAATAGAAATATTCAAGCGGATAGTTTTTATGGTAATGTTACAGGTAACGTTACTGGTCAAGTAAGTGATATTTCAAATCACACTACTGATGCTTTATCAGAAGGATCTACAAATCAATATTATACTGAAACAAGAGTTAATACAGTATTCGGTAAAAGAACAACTGATTCGCTTTCAGAAGGATCTACAAATCAGTATTATACTGATGCTCGAGCAAGAGCTGCTGTAAGTGTAAATGACACAACCGGTGATGGATCATTAAGTTATAATAATGGAACAGGCGTATTCACATTTGTTGGTGTAAGTGCTGCTGAAGCAAGAGCACACTTTTCTACTGATTCTACATTATCTTATGATAGTGCAACTGGTAAATTTGGATTAGCAGATACGACTGTTATCCCAGGTACGTATGGATCAAGTTCTTTAATACCTATCATAAAAGTTGATGGACGAGGTATTGTTGATAGCATTAGTACATTGGCAGTTGCTGGTGTAACTGGGTTAACATATGATTCTTCTAGCGGAAAATTAGAAATCACAACATCAGCAGGTACAACATTTGCTGATAGTATAACTTTAGGCCCATTCACAACTACAGATTTAGTTGAAGGAACTAATCAATACTTTACAGTTGAAAGAGCACAAGATGCTTTAGGTCCTTCGTTTGTTCATTCTAATCATACTAATATAACTGCTACTTATGACGATGCTTCTGGTGAAATAAGAATAGCAGCCGCTCAACAATTTAATGATTCAGACGCAAGACATGCGCTTACAGTTGTAGATTCTGGAGGATATGGACATCTTAATTATAATCAAACTGCAGGATTATTACAATACAAAGGTGTTACTTCCACTGAAATAAAATCTTTATTTTCTGCAACAGGAACAGGATTCACGTATGATAGTGCATCTGGCCAATTTACATTTTCACCTGCAGCAACTTATAATAAAGCCAGATTTGATTCTGACTTTAACTTAACCTCTACAGATTCTTTATCTGAAGGAAGTAATAACCTATATTTTACAGAGTCAAGAGTCAATACTGTTTTCGGAAAAAGAACAACAGATTCATTATCCGAAGGAACTACGAATAAATACTATACAGACACTAGAGCAAGAAATGCACTAACAGTTATTGATTCAGGAGGTGATGGAAGACTTACGTATGTTGCTTCTACAGGAAGGTTAACATATAAAGGTCAAAATGATTCTGAGTTTTTTCAGCATCTTGAAGATAATGGAGCTAGCTTAGGCGAATTAACATATGACTCTTCTAATAAGTTTAAAGTCACTTCTGCCTTTTTTACCAGTAAAGCAACCGCTGGAACATTATCTACTGACTCAGATAAGATTCTTATTTTAGATGCAACTGATAATACTCTTAAACAAGCAGGAGTTCAACAGCTTGCGACGGCTGCAGCAGGGGTAGGAAATACAGCTAAGTTATTAGCATTTATTGGATTATAAATAAGAATGAAAAAGAAAAATTATATAAATAAAGTAAAATACCTTAAGTGGATATGATATGGCAGCCAGTTTTCAACAAGGTCTAACAGCAAATGCTGGGACTACAGAAGCAACAATATATACGGCTCCAGTTGGAACTCATCTTTTAATAGGTGTGATTGCCACGAACATTTATGGTTCTACTTTAGGGGTGACTGTTAAGTTAGTGAGAAGTGCTACAGAATATTATATTGCATATGATAAAAGAATTGATGCTAATAAAACAGAGGATTTGTTAATGGGAACTAAGCTTTCCTTGACTAATGGCGATTTAATCAAGGTGAGTTCAACGGCTGATAATGCATTTACCGTAATAGCCACAGTAACACAGGACGTTTTAACCTAATGATTGCTATACATAAAAGTTTAGATACTATTGACAATATACACGATAAAACCTTTTATGGTTTAAGAACAGATTCAACAAGTAATTTGTCTGTAGATGTTATGAAATCAAATGACAGTAGTCCAATCGTCCTTCCAGACTCAGCGTATGCTAAAGATCCCGATGGATATAGACAGTATTTTTGGGCTAAAGATGCAATTACGTTTCGAATGAACACTAACACAGGACATCTGGAGATGGTTATTCTATGACACAAGTAATCGATTTAGGAAAACTTAGGTTCTATTTTGCCGGTCAATACGCAAATAGTACAACCTACGAACAAAACGATGTAGTTAAATATGGCGGTAACGTCTATGTCTACATTTACTCACTTAAAACTAGCGGAAATGCTCCTACTAATACAACCTATTGGAGGTTGATGATTGAGGGATTCTCATTTGACGGAAGATGGGATTCTACTTCAACATTTAATATTGGTGACGGTGTAGCATACGGTGGTAAAGTTTTTGTAGCAGTAAAACAAAGTACGAATATTAAACCAACTGGAAGAGATTCATATTGGTCAACCTTTGCAGATGGTATTCAGTGGGAAGGCGATTACGGGACTGATTCATCTTATCAGAAAAACGATATTGTTAGATATGGAGGATCAACCTATATTGCAAAAGGTGATACGGCCGGAAATCTTCCAAGTAATGCTACATATTGGGATCAATTTGTCGAAGGTATTTCCTATCAAGCCGTTTACAATAATGCAACCGCATATAAGAAAGATCATGTAGTTGCTTATGGTGCAAATCTTTATAAAGCAAAAACAGAAACCACAGGAAATATACCAACTAGCACGGCACATTGGGATCTTTACGTAGGCGGTACACAATTTAGAGGTGGATTCGATTCTTCTTCATCATACTTTCCTAATGATCTTGTAAGTAGAGGTGGTAATCTTTATAGAGCAAGAGTTGCAATATCAGGCACAGCACCTAATGCAGATTCAGATGCTAATTATAAAGTAGTAGTTTCCGGATTTCAATTTGATAGCGATTGGAGTTCAACAAAAGTATATGCACCAGGAACAACTGTAAGATTTGGTGGAAGTTTATGGAAATCTATTTCATCAGGTAAAAACCTTGAGCCACCTACTAATGCCACATACTGGACAAAAATTGTTCCGGGATTTAAATTTAAAGGCGATTGGGCAACATCAACTGCTTATCAAGTTGATGATGTTGTAAGACATGGTGGTAATTCATATATTGCAGTAACATCTCATGCTTCAACAACCTTTAAAGCAAATGAAACTTCTGGATATTGGACAAAATTTAACTCAGGAATTCGATTTAGAGGCGCATATGCTGGCGCAGCTAATTATAATAAAGATGATATTGTTACATCAAGCACATCTGCATATATTGTAGATAGTGATTATACTTCAACTGGAAACTTTGCAAATGATTTGGCTGCAGGTAAGTTTTCAATATTTGCTGCTGGGGATGCTTCAACTGGATTTCCAACAATTGCTGCTGGTGATGTAGGTAAGGTAATTGCTGTTAATAGTGCAGCAGGAGCTTATGAACTATCTTGGCCTGATGATGCATTAAATAATTTCTTTGTTTCGAAAGATCAAGGAACGGATGATTCTAATCACGGTAGATCTAAAAACGCACCATTTAAAACCATACGGTTTGCATTAAATTATATTAATGCTAATACTACTGACGATTCTGCAGCTCACTTAGAAATTTCTGAAGGAAAATACGAAGAAATTCTTCCAATGACAGTTCCTCCTATGGTTTCTATTAGAGGTCAAGGATTACGTAATACTGAAATTGCTCCTGCAACAGGATATGATTCTGCTCTTAGTATGTTCTATCTTAATAATGGTAATCTTCTTGAAGGATTGCTTTTCACAGGTATGACAGGTGGACCAAATGGAATCTTATTTGATTCAGCTGAGCCAGATAATTTAGAAGCTGCTTATGATTCTGATGCTACGTACCCAGGATCAGGTCATGCTGCTCGAACAATTAAAGGTGCATTCTTAAGATTAGATCCTACTAGAAGAATTGCTACAAAATCGCCATACATTAAACACTGTTCAGCATTTTCAACTGGAGGAATTGGTGCAATTATTGATGGTAAACATCTATCAACCGATTCAACGACAATTGGTTCAATGGTGTTCCATGCATTTACTCAGATTCATTCAGATGGTATAGGATTCTGGTGTAGAAGAAATGGTAAATCAGAGATTGTTTCGTGCTTCACTTACTATTGTAAATTTGGATATGCTTCAACAAAAGGTGGACAAATTAGAGCACTGAATGGAAATAACTCTTATGGAACTTATGGTGCTATAGGAGAAGGATTTGATTCAAGTGAAACTCCTGTAACAGGAAATGTTAGAGGAAATCAATTAACTTTTGTAGATGGATCTATTACTAATGGCGAATTTGAAAAGAACGACATTATTCAAACGCCAAGTAGATACGAAACACGCACACTTTCCAATATAACAAAAGGTGCTGTTGCACAATTCCAATTTAAATCAGCACACAATCTTGTAGATAAAGATAGAATTAAAATCAATTCAATAAGTCCTGCTGGATGGGCCGCAAGTGTTACAGAAAATCAAGAATTATATGTAACAAGAAATGATTCATTTAATGTTAGTGCGTATACAGATTCTTCAAGATCTATAGGTTATAACAGCTCAGCATTTGCTTCAGCTAGTACAAGCGCAGTAACTATACAAGATCTTGTTCGTGCAAATCCAATGAGATTAACTGTTCTATCACATAACTTTGATAGCTTTAGTCTTGTAAAAATAACAGGTGTTGGTGGCACAACACAAGCAAATGATAAGTATTATGTTGTTGACAGTAATACGTCAACTACCCTTAGATTAAAATCAGCAGAAAATAGTTATATAACAGTTACGGGCGATTCAACTGGATATGCTTTATCAGGTAAATTCAGAGATACAACAACATCTCTTGTAAAAACTGGTGATAGCGCCATTAATGTTTGGAGAGGTTCAAGATACTACTTTGTACAAGATAGTGCAGTAGCAAGAAATCCAATGTATATCACAACTGCAGATTCAAATAGTTGGATTATGAATACATTTGCAAGTGAATATACAACTTCAGCATTTGGAAGAACAATTGGAAACTCAAGAGCAACGGGCGATTCAGATGGTACTGAAAATAGAAAACCACAAAACGCACGTACTTTAAAAGTTACATTTGATTCAAATGCACCATCAACTCTTTACTTAGCATCTGGAAAATCAAAAGCTAACTTTAGACAAATTAATATAATTAATCCTCCATCGGTTGATGCTACTAGTTATAGCGCATACACTTCTGGCGGAACAGTTACAATGGTAGATTCTGGTCTTGAACTTGATTCTGCTAAAATTGAAAAAGTAGGAACATCTGCGACAGTAATCAACTCGCAAAATGCAATACAGATGTTGATTATTGATCAAATTAAAGGTTCTGGATTTAGAGGTGGTGATTCAATTGCTGAGTCTGGTGGAACAGTATTTGCCAAATTAAAAGCAGTTGATCCAGTTACTAACAACACAGGATTTACTTTAGCATTTAAAGGATTTTCAGCTAAGCCTAAAACAGGTGGTTCATTAAGTTATGTGACTACTAACGGATTGGCTACTGATTCTGGATATGACTCAAACTCATACGTTATCCAATCAGTTACAGATTTTGAGTCAGCTGGTGGAACATGTGTCATTGTGTTTACTTCACAAAAAGATGGAACACTAACAAGAAGATGGGCATATGATAGCCAACCAGTAAAACTTAGATATAATTATTCGCAGGTCAGATTGACTGGCCACGATTTCTTAAACATCGGCTTTGGTAATAAAACTCAAACCAATTACCCTGGAACGCCAAGCGGCGCATTAGCTCAAGGTAATGAGGTTATTGAAAAAAATACTGGCCGTGTATACTTTGTCTCCACTGACCAAGATGGTAATTTTAGAGTAGGTAACTACTTCCGGATTGATCAGGCGACTGGTAGAGCAACTCTTGATGCTTCTGCCTTTGACCTTGCAGGTCTAACTTCATTAAGACTTGGTTCCATTGGAGCTAAACTTGGTGAAACTATTAATGAATTTTCATCAGATGGATCACTTGCTGGAAATTCAAATATAGCTGTTCCGACTGAACAGGCCGTTAAGACTTATGTCGACGGTCAAATTGTGGCTAATGTGACTAAGTCATTACCAACCAGTGCACAAACTGGAGGGATAGCAACGGAACAATTTATTGGATTTGATATTGGAAGATTCGGCAGAGACGACGAATTTCTCAGTCTTCAATCCGCAAAACAACTTAGAAACAAAACTTAGGAGTAAAAAATTATGGCGACTGTAGATACAGTAAAAACCGCGCTGGTCAACAAGCTTGAAACTTCGATTGCCTCCTCAACACCGGAACAATTAGCTTATATTGCAAAAGCAGTAAATTCAATTGAGCCACCTATTGCTTGGGAATCGAAAGACAGCAATTTCACCGCGACGAACTATAGAGGATATTTTATAAATACAACTAACGGACAAGTAATTATTACCATGCCGTCAGTCTCGGGAAACACTGTTGGAGATGGAAGAGTTAACGTCGTTGACGTTAAACAAAATTTCCAAACAAATCACGTTCTCCTAAGACCAAATGGCACAGATAAGATTCTTGGTCAAGACAGTGATATTATTGTCGACACCATGGGATCAGCACTTCAAATGGTATGGTCAGGAGCAACAGACGGCTGGCAATTCTTAGTCCAAGGTTAATTCAATAGAAGGAGCTGAGAATGGCTAAGTATTTAAAAGATAAGATCAGATATGGTCTTCAAGACGATATGATGTATGAAGGTTGGTGTTCGTGGGAAATGAGCCACATGGTTCAAAACGTGTATACAACTGACAATTGCGGATATAATCGTCATAGAACACATTGGTGCGTTCCATTTGGTGTTGGTTGTGCTATGTTTGAAATTTGGGGTGGCGGAGGCTATGGAACAGGTACTGAATGTTGTTCTGTATCAACTCCTCATGGATCCGGCGCTTACTCTAAGAAAACAATACCAGTATTTGGCGGAGAATGTTATTTTATACATGTAGGATATTCTCATTGCTGCCAATCAGGCAGAGGAACAAAAAATGCTTCTGGCGGAAATAGAGAAAGAGCGAGAGACACTTACGTTATAGGTAGAGGACTATCAAACTTTTGTGCTGAAGTCGGCTACAGCGGTGTGAATTTGTGTAATTTTAAAAATCAATTCGATTCAGCAAGCGCTCCAGCTGCTGGAGGAGCATTTAAAAGAACATCTACTAATACAACTATGACAGGCGATTCAGCATCGTACTATTGTCAATACACTGCATTAGATTCAGGATGTGCTAAAGCGTATGGTGGAGACTATATGACTCATGGACTTCCTGGGTTTATTATGCTTCCAGCTGATTCAAATCATACATTTGCAAATGCGGCTAATCATCCATGTGCTTATAAAGTTGGTGTACCATACCCAGGTGGAGTTTTTGGATGTAAAGCAGGACATTTAGTACATTTCTTTTGTTCTGGTGCCGGTCTTGGTGGACACGATGTTCAAAACAATGCCATTATGGGTGCTGGATTTGGTTGTGCATGTAATGCTAACTTCTTAGAAGCTGGATGGGGCATGGCAGGTAGTTGGAGTGACGGAAGTAGTTGTTGTTGCTCAGGACCAGCAAGACCCGGTAAAGTGAGAATCACTTACAGATAAAGGAATTTAAATATGGCTAAGCATATATCGCATTTTTCACCAGGGAATCAGGATTATCAAGCAACGAATGACTGGTGTGAATTTATGGCATTAGATCAGACTTGCTCGCCGGCAAGTCACCGAGATGCACAATATGGAAATGCGTGTAATAGATTCTGTATGCCTACCGGATTTGGCATGAATAACGATAGAAAAAAGTGTAATAGAGAAGCCAGAGTTGTAAAATATGGAATAAAATCTGGTGGTGGAGGAGCTTGGGGAAGCTGCTGTTGTATGTGGGGAGACCCAGCTGGAGGAGGAGCTTATATTCAAGGATGTCTTCCATCCGTTCCCGGTGAAGTATATTGCTATGTAGTAGCAATGGGCGCATGTTGTACGCCGGCGGATCATACATACGGATGCTTTTCTGGATTATGGTCACCAACACATTTTAATTGTGGCACGTGTGTTATGGGCGGCTATTGCGGTTCTAGTTCATGCTACTATAGTTATTGTTGTCAAGACCAAACAAATAATGCCGATTATAATAAAGTTTATTTAGGAGGTACTGCATACGATTCAGCTGACATTCATAATGCAACAACTGGTCGAACACTTACTTCATGCGCCGGTACTCATGCAATTCTAAGACACGCAGGCCATACAATATATAAAGCCAATTGTGTATGCGGCACCTATCGACCCGGTATGACTAATAGTACAGGCACATGTGTCCGAGGTATGGGATATGAAATAGGTTTACAACCTTCTTGGCGCGGTTTAAGTGATCCAGTTGACGATTGGAATCATATTCCGTATGGTGGGCATTGTTTTCCACATTGGCATAATAGGGCTAGTGATAAACCTAATAGAGAAAATAAAACTACAGCTGGATTCCAATGTAATTATCAAAGAAATTTTAAAGCTCATACCTCAAATCATCAATCGCACGCATGTTCAACAGGATGTTGTTCTGCCGAAGGCGAATGTGTAATGAGATTATGTTCTATGTATGTATTTCATAGAGGTTTTACTATAACAGATTGTCACTATGGGTGTTCTGACTGGGATTGTAATACAAGACCATATTCAAATAGCGGTGAAGGCGAATTTAATAGAGGAACTGGGCATGCTACAACTGGTCCAAACTGGAGACACTTTCCATATATAAATGCGTCAAGGGCGTGTGGTGGATTTAACTGGACCGGGTGGTATCAATGTGCTTGGGGTATGGGAGACGGTGGTCATTGTGAATATGGACCTCACTTTGATGGAATAGGTGGAGTGCCAGCAAACGTATGTGGCGGACCATGTTGTTGTGGTGGTCCTCCTGTTAGAGGCCATGTTATTTTAAAATATAGAAATACTAACGAAGCTGCATCCGGAAGGGAGTTATAATGGCAAGACATTTATCAAATTATTTGAGTGGCTATCAAGACTATGCATCTGTTCCTGATTGGTGTGAATTTATTAATCTTGAAAATAGATGTGAAGGCGGAAGTTATTACGAAGTTATTTATGGATCAAGCTGTAGTAGATGGTGCGCTCCATTATCAGATGCAGGAAGAAAATTAGCAGGCAAAGGAAAAAACTTTTCAAAAAAACCTGGGATTCCAGCTTCAGGAAATGGTGATGATGGTAAAAGATACGAAGGATATGCTGCAGTAGAAATTCAATCTACTGGCGGATGGGGCGGTGGCGGATGTTGTTGTACACAACCTTCTTCAGGCGGAGGCCAAGGAATATGGGTAAAAGAATGTCATAAAATGTACCCAGGCTATTTTGCGTGTTTTGTAACACCTCACCCTGGATGTTGTAGAACTGATATAAATGGGTGTCATGGATGTTGGTCTTTATATAGAAATCAAGCAGAAGCCCAATCAATGTGTGCTGAAGGCGGTTGGTGTGGAGGAACACACTGTTTTTCAATGTACTGTTGCGTAGACCAAACTTTTAATAGTGCACAATGGTGTACAGGAAATGATTGCGCAGCTGGATCTCAAGTTCCAAAATATGGAGCTCCAAGTGATCCCGCAGCAGGCGCCGGATATCATATTAATAATGGTGCACAAATTCATACTATATTCTTTAGATCTTGTCAAAACAACATAGGCAATTGTGCTAAAGAAGGATTTAACTCTGAACGAGCTCATGGAAGAATGCCATGGTTAGCTAATCCTACAGATAATGTAGGTGGAAATAGCATTCCATGTGGTGTGATGTGTCAAGAGCAAAAAACTTGGAATAATAGGTATAAAGGTTGGAACGGTAATGAAACAAGTCTAGGCGAGCATTGTGGTGCAGCAGCACATTGCCAAAGATATCACACAACTGCTAGAGCATACGAACATGCTTGGGGATCTGCAGGTTGGACTGGAAGAGAATGTTTTGCAGGATGTATCGGTGAAAATTGCGGTGTAAAAATTATTGTAGGTGCTCCCGGAAGGGCTGGAAACATAGGAACCCAAACTAGAAAAGTAAGTGGAAATTCATGGGAAATAGTGCCTTTTATTAATAGTGCAAATACTTGCGGTGGGTTTGAACATATTCGCTGGCATATGTGTGCATGGGGAAATGTCGGTGACGTTGGTTGCCAACAAAATATAAGAGATGCTGGAAGAGGTGGTATACCAACAGCAGTATGCGGACAACCTTGTTGTTGCGGTGGTCAGCCGGGACCGGGTGTAACTTTAATTAGATATAGATAATACGTTTTGTATAAATAGATTATAGAGGATAAAAATGGCAAAGAACTTAAGAACTTTATTACCCGTTACCGATATGGCCGTTGGTCGAATGAAAGGTTCGTCGCTTTTTTGGAAGCCCGGGCCTGAAGGCTGGGAGTCCGGTGGTGCTAGAAAATGTAGTACATATAATGCTAATTCCGCTACAAGATCAATTGACAGATTTCATTGGGCTGTTCCTGCAGATACTAGAATAGCTACTTTTGAAATTTGGGGTGGCGGAGGAAGCGGCGGTGGTGCTTGGTGTTGCCAACAAGGTATTCCCGGAGGTTCAGGAGCTTATGCAAGAAAAACTGTTAAAGTAAATGCAAATGATACATATGTATTTTGTACTTGTACAGCAGTTCATTGTTGTTATGCAACTCAAAACAATCACAGTTGTGGTAAAAGAGGCGGAAAAACTTACGTTGTAGGTAATGGATTAAATAACTTTTGTGCAGAAGGTGGAAATGCTGGATTAGCATGTTGCTTTTTCTTTAGCTCATATAGACATAACGAATATATGTATATGTGTGATCTAGTTGGAAGATCTATTGGAGATTCTGATAATGATGTTCATAATAGAGCATGTTTTTATGGAACTAATCATGGGACAAGAGGTGTGTATGGATGGGCTCAAACGGGCTGTTGTGGTTCTGATTATGGATCAGATGCACACATTTGCGCAATGAAAACAGGAGTTCCTTTCCCAGGTGGTTTATTTATGTGGGGTAGAGCACTAAGAGGCGGAGTTGTTCATAAAGGATTATCATACGGATGTTCATGTTACTATGATATTCATGACGGATGTTCTGGAAGATCAGCACATAGTACAATTGGCGGAGGTTGGTATGCAAGGCTTCCCGGAGAAGGAGGAACTACTGCTATGGTTCAAGGCGGACCGTGCTGTTGCGGATCACAAGGGGCCTATGGGGCTGTAAGAGTAACTTGGGAGTAATAAATGATTAAGACTACAAAACAATTTACATATAAACTACCTGATGATTATACTCTTCAAACAAATGAAGCAGATTCTTCAGGAACTTGGACATACAAAGGCCCAAGATATTACGCATGTTATATAAATTCCGGTGGATTTGTTGATACATTTTCGCAAATTTCAGAACCAGAAGACTTAGTAGATAGATCTTCTAGTGATGATAATATTGCAGCAAATTTTATTGTTGACGCTAACACTAGTCAAGGCGCTTTACTTGCTTCTATATTTGTTGGAAATCCAGATTCAGATACATCTGATTCGTCAGTGTTTCCTCATATTTCAATACCAACTCCAAATGGAACAGTTTATAAAAGACCTCATCCAACGCAACCCGATCATACATATGAAAAAGACAAAATTAAATATGATTTAAATAATGACAAATGGAATGAACCATTTCCTTGGTTTAAACCGTTTATGAAATGGGAAGGAATTGAAGGATGGGTCAAAACTTCTCGAAAGCTATTTGAAGAAACTCAGGCCGATAGTGCAGGATGGAATGCTTTAACAACTGCTAAGAAAAAAGAATGGACTGATTGGGATAGTGATATGGCAAACGCTATTAAAAATTATAAAGCTGCAGGATTAAAGCCACACCATATTGTGATTATAGATCCTCCGGGCGTAAGAGATGATGTGTATGATCCTAGCAAACCAACACATGATAGTAACGGCAATCCCGTAACATAAAAATACTTTATATATAATTTTACAGTTTACAACATAATAAAAATGTTGTATAATATTAATATACAATTTACACGTGAGGTGCAATACAGTGGAAAAAAGATCTTCAGCATTTTTTATGAATGGTGGGGCAGGAAGAGTTCTTAGCTCAATACCCGCATTCGAAATTTACGAAAAAGAAAATCCAGATGATGATTTTATCATTGTTTGTGAAGGCGGCATGGAAATGCTTGCTGGTCATCCTACTCTTCATAAGAGATGCTTTGACAATTGGCATAAAGATCTCTTTGAAAAATACATCAAACACAGACATTGTATTACTTTAGAACCATATAGAATATGGGAATACTATAATCAAAAAGCTTCTATTACCCAAGCATTTGATATTCAAATGTCAAATAAAGGCGTAAGAGATCTTGGTGATCCTACTATCTATTTAAGTTCTATTGAATCCGCAGAAGGTTATAATATCATAAAAGATGTGAAAGAAAAATCTGCAAAACAACGTGTTATAGCAATGCAACCTTATGGAAGAAGTTCACAAAGAGTAGGTGAAGAATTAATTGATGTAGGTGGAAGATCTTTTAGAACTCAAGATGTAGTAAAGATTGTTAAAAAACTACAACAAAAATATGCTATAATTATGATGACAGAGCACCCTGCTGATTTTCAAAAAATGGGATGTCCTGATCCAGTAGCCCAACCAGAAGGTGCGCCGTTAAGGATATGGGGTGGAATTATTAAAGCCGCAGATTGTTTTCTTGGATGCGATAGTGTTGGACAACACATGGCCTATGCTTTAGGGACTCCTGCTGTAGTTTGTATTGGAGCTACGTTTCAAGAAAATATCAGTTATCCAGATAGTAAAAAGTTTCAAGTTCTTGATTTAGGAGGCGATAAACGAGTTTACGATCCAATTCGTATATCAATGGAAGATGAGAAGATGCGTACCAACGATGGCATTATGTCTTTATCTGATGCTGCAGTAAATGAAATTGTAAAAGAGATAGATACAATAGTATCTAATAACCTTAGAGGAAAATAATGACTGAAGAAATTAATATGACGCCCGATATTCCACAACGAGATCTTTGGATTGCAGGAGTTTCAAGAGGACATAATTCTTGTGTTTGCTTATTGAAAAATGGTGAAGTTGTTTTTGCTATTGAAGAAGAAAGACTTACTCGTCGAAAATATGATGGAGCACCATTAGCTGCATTGAATATGATTTTTGATTATACTAAAAAATTAGATTATCTAGTTCTTGTACATACTCAAGGGTTAGAAGTCGGAGGCCACCTTGAATTTACGGGTGAAGATGTATATACTGGATGGGCAAGAAAAATGGGATTGATTGATGATAGTGCTCAATGGTCACAAGATGGTCATCCTCAAATTATTGAAATATCGGATAGACATCATAAAATGCATGCAGCGTGTGCTTTTTATAGATCTGGGTTTGAAGACGCAGTAGCTCTTATTGCAGATGGCGCCGGTTCTATGCTTCCATATCATGACCAAATGAGAGGTCAAAGATCAGTATGGGAATATGAAACTATTATGGAATGCTCATATCCTGCAATATTTAAAACTAGGTATAAGCACGTTGGATGCGCTGATCCAATATTTCCAAGATGGGATCCTAAAGTTGATGGTGAATTTTGTGGAGAGCCGGGAAATGAAATTTCTATAATGAACGATGATAGAGGTGGAATCACTAAAACATACGAAGCAGTTACTCAATATTTAGGGTGGCAACCTATTGAAGCAGGTAAAACTATGGGGTTGTTTCCTTATGGAATCGAGAATGGTACGCTTCCTCCATTTTTTGACGAATGGTCAAAAATGCCGGGTTCTTTTAATAGAAACGTATTTATGCCAAATACCCCTAATGGAGCTTTCGTGAATACTGGGTTTTATGAACAGTTTCAAACAAGTGAAGAAGAAATGGAAGCTGCTAAAGGTGATTTTACTAAATTGCAAGTTGGTAGAGATGTCGCATTTAAGGTGCAAAAAGAAACGCAGCGCGAAATGATTAAGCTTATTAAACACGCAGTAGAAATGACAGGAAAAACAAATGTTGTTATTTCCGGTGGATATGCTCTTAATTGTGTTGCTAATTATGAATATCTTGATGCATTAAAAGAAGAAGGCATTACGATATATGTCGAACCAGTATCAAGTGACGCAGGAACTGCAATTGGCGGTGCGCTATTTCAACACTATGCGTTAACAAACGAAGACACTATTAGAGATTATGGAAAAACTCTTTACTTAGGACCCGAATATAATATTGATCATAAAAAAGTTCAAGATGTTTTGCCTGAGAATGGTGTGGTTGTAGACACAGATGATGATGAAGTTGTTGAACTTTTAACGCAAAAAAATATTGTTTGTGTGTGGCAAGGTAGATCAGAAAACGGTCCTCGCGCGCTCGGGAATAGAAGTATATTATTTGATCCAACGTTTGCAGACGGAAAGGATTACGTTAATGCAATTAAAAGGCGTGAATATTTTAGGCCGTTTGCAGGAAGTATTTTAGAAGAAGATGTTCATGATTGGTTTGATTTAAGAGGAATGGAAAGATCTTCACATATGATGTATGCTGTTAATTGCCAACCTGGGATTGAAGAAAAAATTCCTAGCATTATTCATATAGATGGATCTTGTAGAATACAAACTGTAAATAAAGAAGAAAATCCTCTTTATCACCAGCTTATTAGTAAGTTTAAAGAAAAAACTGGCGTTCCAATTGTATTTAATACTAGCTTTAACTTAGGTGGAGAACCTCTTGTTGAAACATTAGAAGATGCAATAAGAACTCTTGAAAACTCTGATCTTGAATACCTTTACTTGCCTGAGCTTAAGCTAATGATTAATATACCAAATGCAAATGAGGATGCTAGTGGTGAAATATTATGATGTGGTTAATAAATCCCGAAGAGCAATCGGCATATAGCTGGGGATTTAATAATGCTTTAACAGATGAAGGTTGGAAGTCTTTAAACGACTATATTGCTGCTAATCCAACATCAAAGGCAGAGATATTAAATCCACAAGTTGACGACAAAGCTTTTAAAGAAAAAGAAGTTCGTGATACTGATATAACGTGGATTAGCAGTGAAAATGAAATTTCAAAACCGTTGTATTTTAATATAGGAAAACTCGCTGAAGAGGCAAATAACGTTTTTTTTAACTATAATTTGTCAATGGTTGAAACGCTTCAGTATTCAGTATATAATGCTCCGACTGGTCATTATGATTGGCATATAGATGCTATGCACAAAGGCCAACATGGACTTACGCGAAAAATTTCGTTTAGTATTGGATTAAATGATCCTAGTGAATATGAAGGCGGTGAATTAATTATTGGTGCGCCAGGAATGTATGAAACTTCACACAAATTAGAAAAAAATCAAATTGTATTTTTTAATTCAATAGTAACTCATAAAGTTACACCTGTAACCAAAGGAGTTAGAAAATCTCTTGTTGGTTGGATTAAAGGTCCAAATTTCGTTTAAAGAGTTTCTGCAAAATCAAGTAATGATTCGAATACTTTTGTACGTCTTTTTAATGCTTTGTTTGCAAAGCTGTTCAACTTTTTTAGGTCGGATATGTCCGACTGAACAAGGATCGGTGATATGCCAGCTTTCATTGCCATTTTAGCATCCATTACTTGATCACCTATATAATATCCATTTTTATATGGGACTTTAAATTCATCTCTCATTCTTTTTAGCATACCCGTATTTGGTTTTCCAAATATGTCGTGCTTATTATTTCCTTCATTATAAAGAACACAGTCAATACTTGGGCAGCCATGGTTTCCAAGCAATTCTATAACATACATGTTTCCTTCTTCAACTTCTTCATGAGTAATTGTTTTGTTAGATAATCCGGGTTGATCGCAAATCATTGCAATTTTATGGCCTTTACGTCTTATCATAGCAATTGCTTTAAATGCATCTATAATAGGAATAGCGTTTTCTTTTCTTATTGGCTCACCATTAGTTTCAAACAAAACACCATCTCTATCAAATGCAACCATTGGCTTAGAATATTTTGCCATACGTTGCTCGTGTGTTAAGTTTGAATCTTCACTAAGATTCTCTTGAGGTTGAGGGTCTGCTTTCACAGACCCCCACATATTATAACTCATAATTTATGTAATCCTCCACTGGAAACCAATTCATTTTTACAGTACTATTTAACTTATTAAGATTAGCTTTAGTATATTCTTGATATTGGTTTTTTAAGTTATCAGGCATAGGAATTCTATTCACATTACTTTCATACTTTTCAGCAATCATAATTGCAATTTCTTCAAATGAAGTAGCTACTCCTGTACCAGCATTCCAAATGCCACTTTCATTTACATCTAACATTCTATAATGTAGTTCACAAATGTCTCCTACAAACACAAAGTCTCTTTTAAAATTTTCAGAGCCTTCAAAAATATCAATTTCATGTTTCCAAACTGCTTCATGAAAAAACTTACTTATGGGAGAAGCTTGGTCTTTTTTGTGATCTTCATGTGGACCATATACATTAAAGTAGCGAAACCCTTGAACTCTACTTATTGGAGACTGTGATTCAACATATCTATCAAACAAGTATTTGCTTGTTGCATAATAATTTAAAGGCTCTTTAGCTCCATCTTCTGTAGAGTTTTTATTATGGCCATACACAGAAGCAGATGATGCGTATTGTAACATGATATGTTTGTCTTGGCATTCATCATACAACCTTTTACTAAAATCATAATTTCTTTCTAAGATATGTTTTATATCGCTACATGTGGTATCTGTTTCTGCGCCTAAATGAATGACTGTGTGCATTCCTTTTAGATTAGGAAAATGATCGTCATTATCGTAATATTCAAATCCAGTTACGTCGTGACCTTTAGACTTCAAAAAGGTCATCATGTTCTGACCGATGAACCCCTTGTGACCTGTGATTAGAATGTTCATTTTCTATTACCCTCTTTATTTCTTTATCTAACTCGTCATTGTCTAGACAAGTCGTGCCTTGGTGTTTTACAGCTTGCCCAGCCATTGTGTTTGCTACAATGATTGATTGATACATATGCATATTCATAAAGCAACACAACGCTAATGCTGCGGTGAAAGTATCTCCTGCTCCTGTTACGTCATAAACTTCTGTTTCAATTGCAGGATAATGCTCTATATAATCTCCTACATATACGACTCCTTCTGGTCCAAGTGTCACTAAAAAGTGTTCTACATTTAATTCGTCTCGCGCGCGACGCGCTTCTACGAGAACTTGTTTAGGATTTAATTCTTTTCCTGTCCATTCTTCAAATTCTTTTTTATTTGGTTTTAATACCCACGCTCCTCGATATTCTTCAAGAGGTTTTTTAGGATCTACAATACATCGTTTAGCTTTTTGTATTATAGTTTGTGGGTTTTTTATAGTTCCTTTATTATAGTCTGATAATACAACAAGATCATAAGGATTATCAATTTCAAATTGATCTTCTACAATCGTTTCTTTAATTGGCTTTTCATGGTCTATTCTTGACATTAAATATTGGTTAGACATAATTCTTGTTTTATGAGGCATAACTTCTGTGTATTCAAGCTTTCCTTCTACCTTTAACGTTTCGAATATATAGTTATGGATATGATCTTTATAACCATGCAAAAGAACATCATTGGTAGCTGCGCGAATGTTAGTGAATACATTTCCTGCACCGCCTAAAGACGATCTTTTGTTAATTAAATTGACAATTGGTACTGGCGCTTCTGGCGATAAACGGTTTACGTTTCCAGTCCAATATTCGTCAATGATAAGATCTCCTATAACATGAATCAAATTTAATCCTCCGAGGTGATTATGAATAACTTAAAACAACTTACTAACGATATTCACAGAAAGGCTGAAAATAGCCCTTGGGCAAAGCTTTTAATAAGCGGTGATATGACACCAGAACAATACGGTACATATTTATGGAACCAATTGGCTGTTTATGAAGCATTAGAAAACCGCGCTCTTGAAAAAAAGGTACTTAGTGCGACTTTGGCAAAAAGATTGAGAAGGGTACATTATATTAATGATGATATTAACTACTATCCTAAAATTTGGAAAAAATTTCCAGCTACATTTGAGTACATTGAGTATTGCAAAAAGATTCAACCTGATCAAATTTGGGCTCACATTTATGTAAGACATTTTGGTGATATGTTTGGTGGCAATATGATTAAAGAAAAATTGCCTAAACCAAAACCACAAATTGATCATATGCCTCCTTCTGAACTTAAATATCCGGGACAAATGTATTATTATTTTGAAAATAAAAGTGAAATTATTACTGAAGTGAGATCTCAATTAAATGACTCCATGGTTGATGAATGTATTTATTGCTTTGAAAGTGCAACTAAACTTTTCAATAATTTAGAAAAACATTACAATGTTTCATAAACTTGTTCCATTCGCTGATAAGATGCAAGAAATAATTACAAATGCATCTGTTGGTATAAAATACCATGACTTCCCATGGCCAGCAATAACTCTCGAAGGAGACGGCTGGAGGAAAGCTGATATTGATGTTCTCGATATGCGAGAAACTAAAAAGCTTTGGATGATGCATGTTTGCATTTATCCGCATTTTGATGATCCTTCTCCCATTTTTGGATGGGATATAATATCAGGCCCTAAAAAAATTACAGGCGCTTTTCATGATTGTTCTCCTATTGAACCTTCTCATTCTATTATAACACAGTTTGGGCAGAATGTAAAGGACTTTATTCCATCTAAGAAAAGAGAACTTCCACCATGGGCTAAAGCGATATTTAGCGAAAATATGATCGCCGCGAGTAATATCCGGACTGATGAAGAGCTCGATAAACTTCTAGAGGTAGTGTTGTCAAATTTAACTTTCTTTCTCGACAATGTCGGTTTGAGTAGAGATTTTCAATCAGATTATAAAGATAAACATAATTTTTATTGTAAAATGCAAAAGGAAAATCCTCATACACCTAGAGTTATGGAAAGCTTAGGTGTCGACCCCGATCTCGTTAGGAGATATATCGAAACCTGTCTTTTTCCCGAAGTAAGCTAATACACAAGATTTTGCAGATCCACCATCACCAGGATTATCTGGTACCCATAACTTAAATCCAGCATCTTGTATTTTTAACCTCACTCCTCTATTAAAGGCACATCCTCCAGATAAAATTACATTTTTGCATTTTAATTTTTTTGTCCAATGCTTTACGACTTTTAATACCATTTCTTCAAAAAGATATTGAGTTGAAGAAGCTATTTCAACTTGGTTATAATGTTCATAATCTCCGCCGGCACCCTTATGCAAATTGTATGAAAACACTGGTCGCCATGGATCATTACTAATAATTAAATTGTCTTCTAATTCTTTAAGTAATCTAACATTTGTCATTCCAATACTACCAAGAGATTCGAATGCCGCTTCATCTTTTTGAGGCTTCATACCAGCCTCTTTAACCATTGAGCTATAAAATAATCCTAAGCTATCAGGATATCGTTGTGAACCCATTTTATATAGATTATCTTTAACACCATGCCAAACTGATGTGCAATCCCATTCACCAATGCTATCAATAACAACTATTACTGCATCATTCCATTCAGATTGATAGTAATGTGCTGCATGAGCTTTGTGATGTTGTACATATGTCCACTTAGTATTAAGTCCTAAATCTTTAAGATATTTGCTAACGTTATTTCTACTAAATGGTTTAGATTGTCTGGCCCATAATTGCCTAAGAGCTTTTGTGTAAGGGTTTTCGTACCATACTACTAAGTCTGGACGATAATTTTTACTTACAGAAATAAAATCTCTTTTAAGTAATTTATGATGAGTCTTATCGCGCGTATAAGCTTCATATATTAATCTGTGGTCGTCCCAAACAGTGAGACTTGCATCATGCCCCTTACCTGACATGCCCCAAATTATCATTAGTTATTTCCTTTATAAGGTTGTGACCCTGGTACCTCATCTATAACTGTGTTTTTTTGTGAATCACCTTTACCAACTCTAAAATTATCTTCAACTGAATCTGGCGTTGATACTTCGAGGATAGTTCCTTCTGTAGCACAAATTAATTTATGAGGCTCACCGGGCGTATTAACTATAACTGCTCCTGCTTGTACAGTTCTTGCTGTCTTTGTAGCATTATCAGTATTTATTTTTTGTACAACGAATTCACCACCTAACACATACCACGTTTCATGTTTTTTAATATGGAAATGCATTGACATTTCTTTGCCGGGTTTCATTTTAAGAAGCTTTCCGCAATACATATCATTTGTTGCAAAAATAACTTCTTCTCCCCAACCTTTTTTCACTCTTCCTTCAAGTCTTGCCATTTATAAACTCCAATATTTTGCTTGACGATTCAGATGGATATAAGTCCAGTATTTTAATCATAGCATATTCTTTTCCTACAACATACTCTGGTTCATAATCACCACCTTTAGTTATATATGTAGGTTTTACTTTCTTTATTAATTCAATAGGCGTATCTTCATTAAATATAATAACTTCATCTACACATCTCAATGATTCTAAAACTTTTTTTCGATTATGCTCTGAATGAAACGGTTTTCTTTTAATTCGTTCCATAGAAGCATCTGAATTAAGTCCTACAATTAGTTTTCCACCTTGACATATCCTTTTAGATTCTTCTAAATAATCAATGTGACCAGCGTGAATGATGTCGAAACATCCATTTGTAAAAACTGTTATCACTTATCTCCTCACTTTCTTTTTATTATAAATAGTACCATAGAATTCAACATTTGTACAGGAAAAAATTATGGCTGCTCCATCTTCTAGACAGACTTTAATTGATTATTGCCTCCGAAGGCTTGGTGCCCCTGTAATTGAAATTAATGTCGATAATGATCAACTAGAAGAAAGAATAGATGATGCTTTACAAGTTTATCAAGAGTTTCATTCTGATTCTACTATTAAAACGTATCTGAAGCATCAAGTTACTGCATCTGATATATCTAATAAGTATATATCTATTTCTTCTGATATAGTTTTCGTATCGCGATTATTTCAATTAAGTTCATCATTCAATGCATCAAGAAACTTTTTTGACATAAAATATCAGATGATGTTAACTGACATTGCTGACATGCAAAACTTCGCTGGTGATTTAGCTTATTATGAACAGATGCAACAATATTTATCTTTACTTGACACTAAGCTAAATGGTCATCCATTAGTCAATTTTTCGAGGCATCAGAATAGATTATACATTTTTGGTGATATGAACGATGGAGATATTATAGAAAACGAATATATTGTAGCAGAAGTTTATCAAACAATTAACCCCGATACACATACTTCAGTATATAATGATATGTGGTTAAAAGAATACTCAACTGCAATAATTAAACAACAGTGGGGTTCTAATTTAATTAAGTTTGAAGGCATGCAATTACCCGGCGGTGTTACACTAAACGGTAGACAAATATATGATGACGCGACACAAGATATAGAACGACTTATGGAAAGGATCAGATTGGAGCAAGAATTACCGCCTGATTTCTTTGTTGGTTGACGCATGTTTTTTTACTCATATTGATCGTAGGAGGTCAAACAGTATCAAAGGATATGTTATTCTATGATGTTGAAAGATGTAATTATTTTGCATCACAATTAGTTAAAAGGTACGGAAATTATACGGGTTACGGAAGTGTACCAAAGGATAATAAAGCTACTGCATATTGCGAACCCAGATATGTAGATACAAAAAAATCGAGAGTTTATCAGTAATGGCCAAAAATTTATATTTTAGCGATGCAGTAACATCAGAGCAAAGAATGTATGAAAATATTGTCATAGAATCTTTGAAGATGTATGGCCAAGATGTGTATTACTTACCGAGAGAAGTCATAAGTGAAGATAATATTTTAGGAGAAGATATAGAATCACGATTTGGAAGTTCTCATAAAATCGAAATGTATATTGAAAATGCAGATGCGTTTGAAGGTGAAGGAGATTTGTTTACAAAATTCGGTGTTGAAATACGAGATGAAGCTACGTTCGTAGTTTCACGTAGAAGATGGAGATCAGTAGTTGGACAAATAGCTGCTTCTACAATAAGGATTCCGCGAGTAGAAACCGAAGACAATCCTAAATCTGGCGATTTAATTTATTTGCCTTTAACAAAATCTCTTTTTGAAATTGGCCACGTTGAGCATGAACAACCATTTTATCAACTTGCAAATCTACCAGTTTTTAAAATGAGATGTAACTTATTTGAATATTCAGGCCAAGATCTTGATACTGGAGTTACAGACATTGATTCACTTGAAAAAGATGACACATATCAAGTTGTTCTTACATTGGCTAATATCACAAAACCATCATCGCTTGATTTCCAAATGGGCGAAATAGTTAAACAAACAACTTCATCTGGTGTAGAGATAACTGGAGAGCTTATAAATTATAATACAACAACAAATCAAATAACAGTAAATAGAATTGGCACTAGTGATGGTAAAATACATCCATTCTTCGTATCTTCTGATAATGCTCGAAGAATTAGAGGAGAAACAACGAATGCTGAAGCTGATATAAGTGTATTCTTAGAAGATAACAAGATTTCTGAAACTGAACAAAATAGCATTTTCTCGACTGAAGGAACTGGCTTTATTGACTTCTCAGAAAATAACCCGTTTGGAGATCCTGAATAATGGCAGAAATATTTGACTTTGGCTTTACGGCCGTAAATGAAGACGAGTTAGAAGTAACTCAAACAATGCACACTATGGCCAGTGAGGCAAAAGGTGCTCAACAAAAATTGGAAGAACTATACAATGCAATTACGCCATTATTAAATAATTTAAAATTGAATCCTGAAAAAGAATATATTAAGTGGCCAAATAGATTAGAAAAAGTAGAATCATTTGAGGACCACATACAAAAGATTTATAGAGGCTAGATATGTTTGGCAATCATTATTATCATGCTAGAATTCGAAAAGCTGTTGCAAGCTTTGGAAGAATATTTAATGACATATACGTCATAAGAAAAAAATCAGACGGAACTGTTTTACAAACATTAAAAGTTCCAATCGCGTACGCGCCGCGGGCGAAGTATCTTGAAAGAATTAGAGAAAATCAATCTTTAGCAGATGACACAAAGGTTGCTATAAAACTACCTAGGCTTTCATTTGAAATCACTGGTATAAATTATGATGCACAAAGACAATTACCAAAAGTAAATAACTTTGCTCAACAAACAACAACTAATTCCACAACAAGCAGAACTAAATTTAATGTGTCTGTGCCGTATATTATGAATTTCAATTTATCAGCATTTGCAACTACACAAGATGATGCATTGCAAATTGTTGAACAGATTTTACCATATTTCGCGCCGCAATATAATATAACAATAAAGCCGTTTTCAAGTTATGCTACTATAAAAGAAGATGTTCCTTTGATATTAACAGGTGTAAGTTTAGAAAATCAATATGAAGGTGACATGGCTTCAAGGACAGTAATACAATATAGTATGGATTTTGAAATGCACGTATTTTTTTATGGGCCAGTTGCAGATCAGGATATTATTACAAAAGCAGATATGAAATATTTCAATATGGGGGCAGGATTGCAAGATTCTGACCTTGCATTAGAAAGACAAACTATAACACCAAATCCTAGCAATATAATTGCTGATAGTGATTTTGGATTTAATGAAGTGATAAAATTGGCGAGTGATAGTGATGGCGAAGCAATTGCAACGTGATTCAGATAATTTACAAATAGATTACGAATACACTAGAGATAATCTAAGAGAATTAATTGAAAAAGGAAAAGACAGTCTCGATTTAGCAATGAGAATTGCTGAAGAGACAGAGCATCCTAGAGCTATTGAGGTGTTAGGGCAAATGTTACGAAGCGTAACAGATACTAATGATAAGCTCATGGATTTAAATAAAAAGAAAGCTGATGTCGAAGAAGGTTCTAAAAAAGTAACTAATAATAATTTGTTTATTGGATCTACTACAGAATTACAACGTATATTAAAACAAAATAAAAAGGAAGAGCAACTTATTGATGTAACTCCTAAGGAAAAAGATAGTGGCTAGAACTACTTCCGAATCATATTTAGGAAACGTAAATGTAAAAAAAGATGGTATACAACAAGAATGGACTGAAGGTTCATTACTTGAGTACCAAAAGTGTTATAACAATCCTGTATATTTTGCCGAAAATCATTTAAAAATTGTTTCACTTGATGAAGGATTAGTTCCATTCGAATTATATCCATATCAAGAGAAAATGTTTAATCACTTTACTGATAACCGATTTAGCATTGTTTTAGCGTGTCGTCAATCAGGTAAATCAATATCTGTGTGCGCATATTTGTTGTGGTATGTACTCTTTAACCCAGAAAAAACAGTTGCAATCCTTGCGAACAAAGGTGCCGTGGCACGTGAAATGTTATCGAGGGTTACGCTTATGTTGGAAAACATACCGTTCTTCCTCCAACCGGGATGCCGAGCGCTTAATAAAGGTTCATTGGAGTTCTCTAATAATTCACGGATTATTGCTAGTGCTACTAGTGGTTCTTCAATCCGTGGCTTATCTGTTAGCTTACTCTATCTCGACGAATTCGCATTTGTAGAAAAGGCTGCTGAATTTTATACGTCAACATATCCTGTGATATCAGCAGGTGAAGATACGAAAGTTATAATAACGTCTACTGCAAATGGATTAGGAAACGTATTTCATAAAATATGGGAAGGTGCTAATCAACAAACTAATGAATTTAAACCAATGAGAGTTGATTGGGGTGACGTCCCAGGCAGAGATGACAAATGGAAAGCTACTACTATAGCAAACACCAGTCAATTACAATTTGATCAAGAATTTGGGAATACATTCTTTGGTACTGGTGACACACTAATTAATGCAGAAACACTTCTATCACTAAGAGCTTCACACCATCAACATTATCTTGAAGGTGGAGATGTATTAATATATGAAGAAGCTTATAAGAATCATGACTATGTCATGACGGTGGATGTGAGTAAGGGAAGAGGTCAGGACTATTCTACTTTTAATTTGATCGATATTAGCGTTCGCCCGTTTAAACAGGTTGCTGTGTATCGCAATAACACTATCTCTCCTTTACTCTTCCCCAATATTATCTATAAGTATGCGAAATCTTATAATGATGCTTATGTAATTATTGAAGCTAATGATCAGGGAGGGATTGTTTGTACTGGATTATATTATGATTTAGAATATGAAAATGTACATGTAAGATCTGCTCTCAAAGCTGATCAAATTGGCGTAGAAATGAATAGAAAAGTAAAAAGAATTGGGTGCTCTGCACTTAAAGATTTGCTTGAAAATAAAAAATTAGATATCACTGATGAAAACACAATCCTTGAAATATCAACCTTTGTATCAAAAGGAGTATCATTTGAAGCATCTACTGGAAACCACGATGACTTAGTTATGAATTTAGTGATGTTTGGTTACTTTATATCTACACAATACTTTTCTGATATGACAGATATTAATATTAAACAGCTTATGTTTAAACATAAAATGAAACAAATTGAAGATGACATTGTTCCATTTGGACATATTGATGATGGGGAATACCATATTGAAGGACCTACTGAAGAAAGACCTTGGGCCCTTGACCATAAAGATCAAAACTTTTAAATGATTCCAGAAGCACTTATAATTGCTCTTTCCATGTTTGGAATTGCAGCAATAATCATTATTGCCGTAATTATCATCGTTCTCAATATGAAAGTCTAAATCAAGTTATTTATAAATAGTTTTGAGTGAAAAGTAAACGTATTATGCAAACCATATAATTAATAACTCGAGAGGAAGAAGATATGGCATTTTCAGAGTCTCCTGCAATTACCGTTCGAGAAATTGACCTATCAGGCGTAGTGCCTAGTGTATCATCTTCAACGGGAGCAATAGCAGGTAATTTTAGCTGGGGACCCGTCTTAAAACCTATTAAAGTTGATAATGAAGCAACTTTAGTTGATAGGTTTGGAACTCCAGACACGACAAATACTTTCGATTTCCATAGTGCAGCATACTTTCTAAAATATACGAACGCTCTGCAGGTAGTTCGTGTTGTAGATAGTAACGGAAAAAACGCGTACAATGGATTTCGTTCGGGATTTGGTGGCGGAAACGCACCACTAATCCGGGATTTAGACCACTTTAATACAATTTCAGCGGCTCAAGATTCCGATGGCAGAAACTTCATTGCAAAATATGCTGGCGCTTTAGGCAACAGTCTTGAAATACAGATTTGTCCATTTAGCACTGGCGATAGTGATTTTGACACATGGTCTTATAGAGGCAACTTTGACGCAGCACCCGGAACATCAGAATTTGCTACTAAAGCAAAAGCATCTAATGATGAAGTCCACGTTGCAGTCTTAGATAAAAACGGAGCTTTTACAGGAACCAAAAATACAGTCCTTGAAACTTTTTCATTCTTATCATTAGGTTCGAATGCAAAAAGTAACGATGGAACTTCAAATTACATTAAAGATGTAATTAATAGTAGGTCAGAATACGTATGGCACGCTGGATTTGATTCCGACTTTAGTAAAGCAATTGCTGGTTCTAAAGCTGCAGCAGGAACTCAAATTGATTCAGGCGATAATTTCGCACTTCAAGCTAGCCTTATGGATGTTCATTCTTATAAACTTGATTCCGGAGCAAATTCAACCTTTGTTGGAACAGGTGGACTAGGAAAGTTCTTGGAAGGATACACTAAGTTCAACGATAAGGATACGATCCAAGTTGACTTTTTGATTGCACCGAGAGCATCTACTAGAACAAGTTCAACGACTGTTACTAATAATCTTGTAGCAATTGCACAGACTACCAGAAAAGACTGTGTTGTTGTAACGTCTCCTCCAGTAGCAGATGTTATTACAACCACTTCACCAGTTACGAATACCGTAGCTGCGGCTAATACTTACACATCTTCAAGTTATCTCATTGTAGATAATAACTTTTTGAAGATTTATGATAAGTATAATGATCAGTACATTTTTATTCCAGCTGCTTCTTCAACAGCGGGTATTATGGCTAATACTGATTTTGTTGCTGCTCCTTGGTTTTCACCGGCTGGTCCAAGAAGAGGTCAATACTTAGGTATTACTGCACTTGCTTATACACCTACTAAATCAGAAAGAGACACACTTTATAAGGCAGGCATCAATCCAATTGCTAACTTGCCCGGACAAGGTGTATTGCTTTTCGGTGATAAGACAAAACTTGCGAGACCTTCTGCATTTGACAGAATCAACGTAAGAAGACTGTTCCTTGTCATTGAAAGAGCGATTGCTCTTGCTGCTCGAAACGTAATGTTCGAATTTAACGATGAATTTACAAGAGCAGAATTTGTTGGTGTGGTTGAACCTTTCCTTAGGGAAATTAAAGGTAGACGCGGTATCACAGATTTCAGAGTGGTATGCGACGAAACCAATAACACAGCAGCAGTCATCGATCGCAATGAATTTATTGCGAATATTTTAATCAAACCTGCGAGATCCATCAACTTCGTAACACTCAACTTTGTTGCAGTGAGAACCGGTGTTGACTTTGAGGAAATCGCTGGAATCGGATTCTAAGGAGGAGTAAATGGCAGTTCTAGGAGTTGACGATTTTAAATCGAAAATCCGAGGTGGTGGTGCACGACCTAATCTATTTAAGTGCACAATAAACTTCCCAGGTTATGCCGAAGGTGACGTTGAGGTGACTTCGTTTTTGTGTAAAGCGGCTCAATTGCCCGCATCAATAATTGCACCAATTGTTGTTCCTTTTAGAGGAAGACAATTGCAAATTGCTGGTGATAGGACATTTGAACCATGGACCATTACTATTATTAATGACACAGACTTTGTCATTAGAGATTCCATGGAAAGATGGATGAATGGTATTGGTGCACATACACAAAATACTGGCTTGGTTTCAATGACTGATTATTCTACTGACTTGTTAGTAGATCAGTTAAATAAAAACGGTGATACGATTAAGCAATATAAACTAACTGGTTGTTTTCCAACTAACGTTAGTGCTATCGATCTCTCATATGAGACGAATGATGCTATCGAAGAATTCACTGTTGAATTCCAAGTTCAATATTGGACTTCAAACAGCACCACTTAAGAAGCATATAAATTATAGGGAGAGGGATAAACTCTCTCCCTATTTTAAGAGGTAGACTATGGCAGAAGAAAATCCGGGTGGAGTAAAGATTTTTGGTTTTGAAATCAAGCGAGCTAAAACTCAAGATAAACTAAAATCTATAGTTCCGCCACAAGACGAAGATGGCGCAGGATTTGTCACTGCTGCAGGGACTCACTTTGGTCAATATTTGAATTTAGATGGTGATGATACTAAAGATAATCACCAATTGATTATGAAGTATAGAGGCATTGCAGCACATCCAGAAGTGGATGCGGCAATCGAAGATCTTACAAATGAAGCAGTTATAGTTTCAGAAAAAGAAAAGCCTGTTTCTTTGATATTAGATAATGTACCTGTATCAAAAGCAATAAAAAATAAAATAACAGAAGAATTCTCGAATGTTGTCGCCATGCTCAATTTTACTGAGAGTGGTCAAGACTTATTCAGACAATGGTATATTGATGGAAGACTATACCATCACTTAGTCGTAGATGATGCAAATCTCAAAGCAGGCATTAAAGAAGTAAGACCTATTGATTCGGCTAAAATTAGAAAAGTTAAACAAGTTAAAAAGAAAAAAGATCCTAAAACTGGCGCATCTTTAATTGAAAAGGTGGATGAGTTTTATATCTTTCAAGAAAAGCCTGGGTCACAGGCACAAGGATTAAAGCTTTCGGCAGATGCGATAAGTTATGTCACATCGGGTCTTTTAGATCCTTCCAGAAAAAAAGTTCTTTCTCATTTGCATAAGGCTTTAAAGCCAGTAAATCAATTGAGAATGATGGAAGATTCATTAGTCATTTATCGCCTGTCCCGCGCGCCCGAGCGAAGAATTTTTTATATAGACGTAGGTAACTTGCCTCGAGGAAAGGCCGAACAATATCTTAAAGATATTATGGCTCGTTATCGTAATAAACTCGTTTATGATGCAGACACTGGTCAACTTAAAGATGATAGAAAGCATATGTCTATGCTTGAAGATTTTTGGTTGCCGCGTAGAGAAGGTGGAAGAGGAACAGAAATTTCTACCTTGCCAGGAGGTGAAAATCTTGGTCAAATTGAAGACATAATTTATTTTCAAAAAAGATTATATCGTTCATTAAATGTTCCTTTAAATAGGCTTGAACAAGAGTCACCATCATTTGCTATTGGTAGATCTACAGAAATCAATCGCGATGAGTTAAAATTTCAAAAGTTTATCGATCGTTTAAGAATGAGATTTTCTCATCTTTTCCTTGAAATTTTACGTAAACAATTACTTATGAAAGGCATTGTAACCGAAGAGGATTGGAATGCTTGGAAAAATGACATTATGGTTAACTATCTAAGGGATAACCATTTTGCTGAGCTTAAAAATATGGAAATCATGAGAGAAAGGCTACAGGCGTTGAACGACATAAATGATTATGTATCTAGACCCGATGAAGATGGCTATTTCTCCAAAGAATGGGTAATGAAGAATGTATTACAATTCACTGACGACGACATTAAGACTATGGGAGTTGACCCTGATGAGCCACCTGAGTCTGGCGATGAGCCACAAGACGATTCCGAAGCACCACCCCCTGAAGCTTAGAGAACCATTCCAACCATTAATAAAAGCCTATATGGCTGCGATTGAAGAGTCAGGAAAAAAGACTGACAGACAGTGTTATGACGAGTTAGTGGAGAAAGTATGCAATTTAAAAGAAAACATAAAGAAAGCGGAGGAACAGTACTATGAGCCTTGATCCAAATTATTTAGATATCTTACATTTAGCTGATAAACATATAAAAGATAAGCCTGCTACTAAGTGCTTATGTGGAAAAGAAGGATGCGATGGTACTAATTGTCAATGCGGTACTGATTGTGGTTGTGAAACCTCACAAGAGCAAGATCTTAAGAATATGGGAGTAGCACCAATATAACTAATCATGAGTTGAAAACTAATTTTTTATAAATAATATCAAAAGGAATATAGAGTATGGATTTAACAACATTTATTCAAAACGTTAACGGAAAAGATTTTGCTAAGGCACAAGTCATTTTCGATGATATGATGAATGCTAAAGTAACTAATGCTTTGGATAAAGAAAAAGTGAAATTAGCAGGACAAATTTTTAATGGTGATCCTGAGGAAAAAGATGACGGACTACCAAGCGACGTTGAACCAGAAGAGATTGCAGATACTGAAGAAGAGGATAACGAAGACGAGGGAACGTCTGACGGAAGTGATTCTGAAGAGGAATCAGGAGAGGAAGAATCCGAATCAGAAGATGAAGTAGAAGATGAAAAAGTTCAAGCAGCTTAGAGAAGCTAAGAAAAAAGGAATGCCACCCGGAGATCATGTTTATGATAAAAAAATTAGTGGGGTGGAAGTAATGGTTCATAAAGAAAAAGGCAAATTTGTTTTATACATCGATGGCGACAAACTCGATGATTTTCCAAATTTAAACACCGCCAAAAAAGCTGGTGATGAATTTGTGAAACAAGCAAAGGGATAATAAATGAAACTTATAAGCGAATACGTAGAAAACGAGCTTAAAGCTACGATCACTGAAGACAAAGAGAGTGGCAAAAAGAAGTATGTCATCGAAGGTGTATTTGCACAAGCGGAAGAAAAGAATAGAAACGGACGTATGTATCCAAAGCCGATTATGGAAAAGGCTGTAAATAAATACGTTACGGAACAAGTTAAATCTAAAAGAGCAGTTGGAGAATTAAACCACCCTGACGGGCCGACTGTTAATTTAGACAAGGTTTCACACATAATTACTGACATGCGTTTTGAAGGTAATAATGTTGTGGGAAAGGCATCTATATTGCCAACTCCAATGGGGAAAATTGTAGAAGGTTTACTTGACGGAGGAGTTCAATTGGGTGTTTCAACTCGTGGAATGGGTAGCCTGCAGAAACAAGGAGACATGATGGTCGTCAAAGACGATTATATTCTTAATACGGTTGACATCGTACAAGATCCATCAGCACCACAAGCATTCGTTAATGGAATTATGGAAGGTGTCGAATGGGTATGGAATAATGGAATCCTAGAATCTCAGGTCATTGAAAAGATAGAGACTGAAATTAAACAAGCGTCGAAAAGTAATCGCCCAGCGATTCAGCAGCGTGAGTTCAAGAATTTCCTCTCGTTACTCAAACAATCTTTATAAGGGAGAATCGTATGTCTGACGATCAAATACAAAACGATCTGGAAGAAGTAATCGATCCCAAAGCTGACGAGAACGAAGCAATGGAGGAGAAAGCTACTTTCGATCCTGCTAATGCTGCCGATCAGGCAGTTGCGCAAAATCAAAAGGCTGATGACGCTGCACCAAAAGCAACGCCACCAAAGACTAAGGCTGGTATGGTCAATGCGATGTATCAGAAAATTAATTCCATGAAGAAAGATCATCTTTCTGCCAACTATGGCAAAATTATGTCCGACATTGAAGACATGATGAAAGGTGAAGGATCTCACGGTAAAAAATCTGTTATGTCTCAAAAGACATCTATGAAAGATAGCTATGATTTCGAAGAAGATCTTAATGCTCTTGTCGAAAGTGAAGCAACTCTTTCTGATGAATTTAAGTCTAAGGCTGCGACAATTTTTGATGTTGCAATTAAGTCTAAAATTTCTGAAGAAGTAGAAACTTTAGAAGAAAACTATCGCAATGAACTTGATGAAGCCATGGAAACTCAAAAGAAGGAAATGGTTGAAAAAGTTGATAGCTACCTAAACTATGTGGTTGAACAATGGATGGAAGATAATAAAGTTGCCATTCAAACTGGTCTCAGAACTGAAATTGCTGAAGGTTTCATGAACAATCTTAAAGATTTGTTTAAGGAGTCTTATATTGAAGTACCTGAGGAAAAAGTTGACCTAGTTGACGACCTTGCCGAGCAAGTTGCTGAGTTGGAAGAAAAACTCAATAAGCAAACCGAGCAGGCAATTCAAACCTCTGAGGAGCTGGAAAATTATAAGCGTGAATCGATTATTCGTGAAGCTGCTGCTGATTTAGCAGAAACTCAGGTTGAAAAGCTTAAAAAGCTAACCGATGAAATTGACTTCGATGCAGAAACATTTGCTGATAAAGTAAAAACTGTTAAAGAACAATATTTCAAATCTGACAAGTCTCAGGACGTTGTTGTAGAAGTTGATGAAACCGACGAAGACGGTGTTGTTGAAGCTACTACTGATGTCATGAACACCTACTTAACTGCAATCCGTAAATCTGCAAAATAAAGGGAGGACCCAATGCAACAGTCTTACGATAAATTAATTGAAAAGTGGGCTCCGGTTCTTAACGAAGAATCTGCGGGCAAGATCACTGATCACCACAAGAAAGCAGTTACTGCTGCTGTTCTTGAAAACCAAGAAATGGCTCTACGCGAAGAGCGTGGCCAAGCGAACTACCTCGAAGAGGCAACTGGAGCTCCTGCTAATGCAATCGGCTCTGCTTCTAATTGGGATCCGGTTCTTATTTCACTAGTACGAAGAGCTATGCCTAATCTCATGGCTTATGACGTTGCTGGTGTTCAGCCAATGACAGGACCAACTGGTCTTATCTTTGCAATGAAGTCGAGATATCAAGGTGGATCTACTTCCAACCGTGAAGCTCTCTTCAATGAAGCTGAAACTAAGTTCTCCGGTGACTCTGGTGGAACTCATGACTCTGACAACGCGTCAGGTCTTAACGTAACCAATGCTAACAGCCCAAATACAATCGACTCTGATAGACTTACGAATATCATGGCCGGTGGTATGCCTACTGATAAGGCTGAAGCTCTTGGTTCAACTGCTGGTTCTGTTTTCCAAGAAATGGGATTCACTATTGAGAAAGCTACTGTGACTGCAAAGTCTAGAGCTCTTAAAGCTGAATACTCCATGGAATTGGCGCAGGATCTTAAAGCTATCCATGGTTTGGATGCTGAAACTGAATTGGCGAATATTCTTTCTACTGAAATTCTTGCTGAAATTAACCGTGAGGTTATTAGAACTATCAACTCTCAGGCTAAAACTGGTGCTCTTCAAGCAAACACTGCCGTTAATGGTGTGTTTAACTTGACCTCAGATGCTGATGGTAGATGGTCAGTTGAGAAGTTCAAAGGTCTGATTGTTCAGATCGAAAGAGAAGCCAATATCATTGCAAAAGAGACACGTAGAGGTAAAGGTAACTTCATCGTTACTTCTTCTGATGTAGCTTCTGCTCTTGCAGCTTCCGGAATGTTGGACTATACTCCTGCAATGTCAACCAACTTAAATGTTGATGACACAGGTAGTACTTTTGCCGGCACACTTAACGGACGCACAAAGGTTTACATTGATCCTTATGCGAACGTTGATTATTGTACTGTAGGTTATAAAGGAACAAACGCATATGATGCTGGATTGTTCTATTGTCCTTACGTACCTCTTACAATGGTAAGAGCGGTTGGTGAAAACACATTCCAACCAAAAATTGGATTCAAAACCAGATATGGTATGGCTTCCAATCCTTTCGTTGGCACTTCGCCATCAGACGGACTAGCTTCTGTTAAGACTAACACTTATTACAGAATTTTCCGCGTAGACAATATCCTTGCTTAATAATTAAGGATAGTCTAAACCTTAAGGGGAGGCTTCGGCCTCCCTTTTTTTTATGGAAATTTATATACCTATACTAAAAACATTTGTTTTAATAATATTTCCCATTGCAGTAGCGTACTCGGTTGATTATCTTTACATGCTTTGGGATAAATTGACTCTGGAGAACAATGGCAAAGGAAACTATAATTAAAGAAACGCCTGATCCACCTAAGCCCGTAAAAGCGAGTATGACGGTGAATGAAAAAATTCAGGTTACGCGTTTTTATGCTAGATTCGGTATTGCTTTAGGCGCATTGGCTATATTCTCATATATTGTGCATATGATGTTAATTGCACCAGAAGAATTAGCTGCTTCTTCAAAAGATCTTTTGAATATTCTTATAGGCGCATTTATACCAATATTAGCAGGTATTAGTAAATTTTATTTCGAGTCAGGTGGCGATTTGCATGATCATAGTGAAACAGATCCAACGCCTGAGCCTTCGAAAGAATAAAAACATATAAATAGCTCCAAAGGAGTTATTATATGGCAGTATCAGCGACAGCTACAGTTGGTTTAAAAGGTATACAACCAACAAGTGAAGCTACGAACAAATCGTATTTACAGCCGACTGGATTTAAGTTCAAGATTAATCGTAAGTATTTTGCTAATCTTGAATTTTTTGCACAGTCGGTTTTGCATCCAGCCACTACAGTCCAATCTGTAGAAGTTGGCATCCCTCGTATCGCAACGATGCCACTCCCTGGTGATAAGCTTACTATGGGCGAAGTCACTGCTATGATCATATTAGATGAAGATTTATCTGGTTATACAGAGCTTTATAATTGGATGAAAAGTTTTGTTGAAGTACCTGACACGTCTAACGTAGATGCTCAGAATATGGGAAGAGGCGCAAGCTCAGCGGATATTACTTGCACAATACTTTCAAGCCATAATAATAAAAACAAAACAATCACATATCATGATGCAGTACCAACCTCATTAGGTGATATTGCATTTGAAGCCGCAAGCGGAACAGTTCAATATGTAATCTATCCAGCTTCGTTTAGATTCACATATTTTACAATTAAGTAGTTTACAAATTAAAAGAACTGTGGTATAATAGCTATATGGTAAGATTTAAGACATATTTAGAAGAAGCAAGTGGTAAAGGCTTAACTATGTTTGACGTAGATGAAACTATGTTTAAAACTAAAGCTCGTGTACACGTGACGAAAGATGGTAAAGTTATAAAAAAGCTTACTAATCAAGAGTTCAATAAATACAAACTTAAATCTGGCGAAGATTTCGATTTTGGCGAATTCACTAATGCTAAAATTTTTAATCAAACATCTACGCCAATTGCAAGGATGATAAATAAAGTTAAAGCCATATTAAAGAATGCTGTAAAAGCAGGCTCAAAGGTGATTATTGTAACAGCCAGACCTAATTTTGATGATAGAGAATTATTTCTCGATACCTTTCGAAATCAAGGTATAGATATTGATAAGATATATGTTGAAAGAGCAGGCAATCTAGGAAAAGGTCCTGCGGCGGATAATAAAAAAGTGATATTTAAAAAATACTTAGATCAAAAAATTTATAAAAGACTAAGATTATTTGATGACGCAAAAGATAATCTTAAAGCTTTTCTCTCACTCCAAGACGAATACCCAAGCGTAACTTTTGAAGCATTTCTTGCAAAAGCAAATGGTTCAGTTTCGAGATATAGATAATGTTGAATGTGAATGAAAAAAATACTTGCCGTAGGTGATAGCTATTTAGATCAAGGGTGCGATTCATACAAAGGACAAAATATAAAGTTTTGGCCTGAGTATTTTGATGATGCATCAGTTGTAGTTATTGGTGGATCTGGCGCCAGTAATGATTGGATCTTAAATACCACATTTGATGCGATTCAAGTGCATAAACCAGATCTTGTAATATGTCAATGGTCTCAGTCCATGAGACTATCTTTCCATAATAAACATATAAGTGTGGGGTTTGATAAAAATGACAATTTTTATTCAACTGGTAGTGGCGCTTTAAAAAACGTTGGAGAGCGCGTTTATTTTGATTCAGAACATTTTCACGTAGATGTGCTAATTAATCATATGCTAAGAAGAATTAAAATGGCGAATACTTTTCATGAAAATGTATTTCACGCGTTTGGTCCAAACTTTTTTAATCATACACACTTTAAAGAAGAAATGAATGTTGTTAAAAAACCTGGGCAAACTATATCAAGATTAGTGTATGAGCATATGTTGCAAAATATGCCAGAAGCATTTTCACCAATTGTACAAACTCGAGATTTTATGTTTTCCCAAGAAAATTTCTTAAAGTTACAACGTGACTATGATAAGCTTATAATAGGAAATTATCCGATAACTTATCCGGATAACCTTAGGAAAGGCAATGCAGATGTTCATCCTAGCAATGAAGGCCATTACCTAACGTATAAGTATTTTAATAAATACATAAGGATGTTATATGATTGATTTGAAAAATATACATGATATGTGGAAAGACGATTGCAGAATTGACGTGAGCGATCTTTATGAGGCGTCACGGCAAACGCCAGCATTACATGCAAAATATCTTGAGTTGTTGTCCACGTGTAAATTACAATTAAAAAGACACGAGTTCACTCAGAAAACGCTTCTCAAAAAGAAGTGGCTATACTATAATGGAAAGATGACTCAAGAGGATATTGAAAAAGAAGGATGGGACCCTGATCCTTTTGATGGATTAAAAATTCTTAAAGGCGAAATGGATTATTATTATGATTCAGATCCTGAAATACAACAATCAGAAGAAAAGATTCAGTACTTTAAAACTCTTATAGATACATTATCTGAAATAGTTGATAACGTAAAATGGCGACATCAAACAATCGGCAACATGATAAAGTGGAGACAATTCGAAAGTGGCGGATAAGCTTACCATCAGTAAGGTTAATGAATCAACACTCCGAATACAATGTGATAGAGGCGTTGGCGAAGAACTTTCCGACTTTTTTTGTTTCTATGTACCCGGCTACAGGTTTATGCCTGCCTACAGAAACAAAGTATGGGACGGAAGAATACGACTCTATAACTCTCAATCTCAAGAACTGCCAGTAGGATTATTCACATATGTAACTAACTTTGCATCTAAACGCGGTTATTTAATTGATACAGAAAAAACTAATTATGGATCGCCGTGGGATGTTGAGCATGTGTCTGATGATGATCTTTTTAAGCATATTGAGAATCTTAAGTTACCTTTTAAGGTTAGAGACTATCAATATGAAGCTATTAAAAAAGCAATAGCTGTAAAAAGAGCAATTATTCTTTCGCCCACGGGTTCTGGTAAATCGCTTATAATTTATATTTTAGCTCAATATATGAAAGGCAAGGTGCTTATAATAGTACCTACTACATCTTTAGTTGAGCAAATGCATGGTGATTTTTGTAATTATGGTTATGATAAAAGCCATAGGATTTATTCGGGAAAAGATAAAGACATAGAATATTCAAAGGTTGTGATAAGCACATGGCAATCAATATATAAATTTCCTAAAGCTTGGTTTAAAGATTTTGATTTAGTGGTTGGTGACGAATGCCATGGATTTAAATCAAAATCACTTACTACGTTAATGAATAAATGCACAGAAACTTCTTATAGGATTGGAACTACAGGAACGTTAGATGGTACACAGACTCATAAACTTGTGTTAGAAGGATTATTTGGTCGCGTATGGAATGCAACTACAACAAAAGATTTACAAGATAGCGATACTTTAGCTAAATTGAAGATAAATATAATTAAGTTAAAATATCAAGACCAAATAAGAAAAGACTTTAAAAAAGATTATCAAGATGAAGTTGATTATATTGTTACTAATGAAAAGAGAAATAACTTTATAAAGAATTTGACAATTGATCAAAAAGGGAATACATTAGTCTTATTCCAATTTGTAGAAAAACATGGAAAGGTTTTATTTAAACTAATTAAAGACAATGTTGATCAAAATAGAAAAGTCTTTTTTGTAAGCGGTGAAGTGGCTGCTTCAGATAGAGAAGCAATACGACATATAACTGAAAAACAAACTGACGCTATTGTTGTTGCTAGTATGGGAACTTTTTCTACAGGCGTTAATATTCGTAATCTTCATAATATAGTATTCGCTAGCCCATCGAAATCTCAAATAAGAGTTTTACAATCAATAGGTAGAGGTCTAAGAAAAAGCGACGATGGAAAACCTACTAAACTTTATGACATTGCTGACGACATATCATGGAAAAATAAAAAGAATTTTGTTTTGCAGCATGCTGCAGAAAGGGTAAAAATATATGACAAAGAACGATTTGACTATCGTGAATACGAAATACCGTTATCTTGAAAAAACTTTACAAAAAATAATAAATGTTGAAAAGCTTTACGAAGATTATAATGAGTTTCTACGCACGCACGAGCATTCGACTGATGATAGCAGTCTTGTCGATTTTAATGCTATTTGCATTAATAGAAAAATTGGAGATCCAAATTCTGTAACAGGTGGAAACGTTAGAGGAAAATATTGGACCTACCCGAGCGATAAGTTTGAAGAAGAAGAAAGACTTCCTTATGTGGATGAAGCAGAATACAATGAAATATGTCCAGAATTTAAAGGTACGTATGCAGAAGAAGTTGTTAATATTCTCGCTTCTAAGTGGAGCATTGGACGCGCGCGATTTTTAATGAAGCCGCCGAGATCATGTTTAAGTTGGCACCGAGATCCTGAAAGAAGAATACATATACCAATAAAAACCAACTATGGAAGCAGAATGGTGATTGAAGATGAGGCTTTTCATATGATAGCAGACGGCACTATATATATTACTGATAACAGAGTTTACCATAACTTTTTTAACGGAGGAGAAGAGAATCGAGTACATTTAGTCGCAACTCTTCTAGAATAATATGATTGCATTAAGACAATTTAAATTGACAAGCGGTGATGAGATTATAACGGAAGTTGTAGATTTCGCAGATTCGGATCATTCATTAGTGATTAGAAATACTTTAAAAATCGTAAGTATGGAAAATATGATGAGCGGTCAAAGATTTTTTGCATTCAGACCATGGGTATTATATCAAGGCGATCATACTCATGTGCAAATATTAAATCCTAATAATATTGTTTGTGAAACTACACCTTCGAAAGATCTTATAGTTGAATTTAAGAAAAATTTAGATTTATTTCAAGATCATGAATTGAGTAATATTGATCAGACTCGCAAAGAGATGGAGAAATATTTTAAAGAAAAGGTTGGAGTTGAGGTAAACATCGATGATTTAGCAGCCGAGTGTGATTCAGACGGAGGTAAAATAATTAAAGGCCCATGGATATACCCAGGATCAGATACGCTAAATTAGTATATCCCTTCCCTCAGCAACCTCTTTTATTATACCACAGTTTGTGCCGTTTGTAAATAGCTTTTGATTCGTAAGTGCATTTTTTTTTATTTACTGTGATAAATTTGTCTATTGCATTTTTTCCTTTACATTTGGCGTTGAAGGTGGTATAATAGTCTTATAACAATTGGAGTTTACTATGAAACCAAAAGAAAGACCACATTATGTCAATAATGCGGAGTTTTCACAAGCAGTTGTTGATTATGTTAAAGTGATAAATGAAGCTAAAGAAAAGAAAGCAAATAGTCTTCCTCTAGTACCTGATTATATTGCTACATGCTTCTTAAAAATTGCAGAAGGTCTATCACACAAATCAAACTTTATTAGATATACGTATCGTGAAGAAATGGTGATGGATGCAGTTGAAAATTGTCTTCGTGCTATTGAGAATTATAATTTAGAAACCGCTACGCGAACAGGTAAACCAAATGCTTTTGCTTATTTTACACAAATAAGTTGGTATGCGTTTTTAAGAAGAATCGCTAAAGAAAAAAAGCAACAAGAAATTAAATTTAAATATTTGTCACAATCTGGACTTGAAGATTTTGTTGATATTGGAGATGATAATCAAGCTGCTGTTACACAAGCAGGAATGTTTATAGATACTTTGAAAGATAGAATCGGAAAAGTAAAATCACAAGATTTTGCTATTAAAGAATATGCGACAATACAAAAGAAAAAGAAACGTAGATCAAAATCAGTTGATTCAGATCTCCAAGAATTCTTTTCAGAATGAGATGGTATAAAGAGTATGACAAATCGTTTTTTAGACATTATGGATACGCTAATTGTATTGAGTGCGATAGGTCATTTCGTTATATTGCTTGTCTTATAAAACATCAGAAAAAACATTACGAGGCAGAGTTACGTGAAAATCGCAATACTTAATGATACGCATGCGGGTATTAGAAATTCTTCTGAAATCTTTATTGATCAACAAGAAAAGTTTTATAATGATATATTCTTTCCTTATCTCCGCGAAAATAATATAAAACAAATATTGCATTTAGGTGATTATTACGATAATCGCAAGTTTATTAATTTTAAAGCGCTTCAATCAAATAGATATATGTTCTTAGATATTCTTCGTGACGAAGGTATGGTCATGGATATTATTCCTGGGAATCATGACGTTTTTTACAAAAACACTAATGAGCTTAATTCGTTAAAAGAATTGCAAGGTCATTACATGAATGAAGTTCATATTATTATGAAACCTAAAATTGTAAATTATGGTGGATTAGATATTGGGCTTATCCCTTGGATAAACAAAGAAAATTATGAAGAAAGCATAAAATTTATTGAGCAATGTAAAGCTGATATTATCGGTGCGCATTTAGAACTTTCTGGATTTGAAGTAATGAGAGGTCATGTAATGGCACATGGCATGGATCCAAAAATCTTTGAAAGATTTGAATTAGTAATGTCTGGGCATTATCACACAGCTTCTGAAAAAGGCAACGTTAAATACTTAGGATCTCAATTTGAGTTCTTTTGGTCTGACGCTCATGATCCTAAATATTTTCACGTATTAGATACGGAAACCCGTGAGTTAACCAAAATTCGAAATCCATACACTTTATTTGAAAGAATATATTATGATGATGAACAGCACGAGTATTTTGAATATGATGTTTCAAAGCTTAAGCAAAAATTTATTAAGGTTGTTGTTGCAAATAAAAAAGACCCTTTTACATTTGATAGGTTCATCGATAGAATTCAAAACGAAGACATATATGAGCTTAAAATACAAGAAAATTTTAATGAGTTTATGGGAGAAAATGTTGATGATGAGGCCGTTTCTCTTGAAGACACGTCTGTGCTTTTAGACACCTATATTGATGGAGTAGTTACTGACTTAGATAAAGAAAAAATTAAGTCGCAAGTAAGAAATTTGATGACAGAAGCACAGGCCTTAGAAATTTCATGATCGTATTCAAAAAGATTAAATATAAAAACTTCCTTTCAACCGGTAACAATTTCATAGAGATTGATTTAAGTAAAGATAAATCAACTCTTATTGTTGGTCAAAATGGCTCAGGCAAATCTACTATGCTTGATGCAATATCCTTTGCTCTTTTTGGTAGAGCACACCGTAATATTAGTAAAAACCAACTCATCAATTCTATAAACTCAAAGGATATGTTAGTCCATATAGAATTTGATGTTCAAGGTATTCCTTATAGGATCGCGCGAGGAGTGAAACCTGGCGTATTTGAAATTTGGAAAAATAATATAATGCTTAATCAATCCTCGCACGCCCGCGAGTATCAAAAAATTCTTGAGCAAAATATTCTTAAACTTAATCATAAGTCGTTTCATCAGGTTGTTGTATTAGGTTCATCATCGTTTATTCCTTTTATGCAATTACCTGCAGGGCATAGAAGAGATGTGATTGAAGATCTTTTAGATATCGGTGTCTTTTCTAAAATGAGTCAAATTCTTAAAGAAAAAAATTCAAGATTGCGTGATGAAACTAAAGAAAACGATGCTCAACTTGAAATATTAAAAAATAAAATTGAGGTACAAAAGAAATATATTCGAGATATTACAAGTATAAGTGCAGATGCTAAGAAAAAGAAACTTAAAAATATAAAAAGAATTGAAGATGAAATACAATCATTGCTATCCGAAAATATGGTTTTATTAGATGCTATTAGTAAAGATGATCCTACTACACAACAAGCTTCAAAAGACTTAAATGATAAGAAGCAAAGTCTAATGCAACACAAATATCGATTTGAAGAAAAGCATAAGGCTTTAGAAAAAGATAGTGATTTCTATAAAGTTAATGATATATGCCCAACATGTACTCAAGAAATAGATAAAGAGCTTAAAGACGAAAAACTAAAATCCTTAAAAGATGAAGGGCTAAAAATTTTAGACGCTGTAAAAGGCGTTAAAATTGAATACACTCAAGTTGAAAAAGAGTTAGATGTAATAGTAGAAAAAATAAATGATATTCGTGAAAAGCAATCTACTATAAATTCCAATAGCAAAACTATTGATAAGCTCCAAAAACAAATAAATGTAGATAAAAACGAAGAAGATACAAGTAAAGACTTATCACAAGCAAATTCAGAATTACAACAATATAAGGAATCTCAAGAATCAAAACTTGAACATAAATTTGCTTTAAGAGAAACTAGTTCTTATAATCAAGTCATTCTTGAAATGCTTAAAGATACAGGAATTAAAACAAAAATCATTAAGCAATATTTACCTGTGATAAATAAGCTTGTTAATCAATATCTTCAAATCTTAGATTTCTATGTGCATTTTAATTTAGATGAAAGTTTTCAAGAAACAATAAGATCAAGACACCGTGATGCATTTACTTATGACTCATTCTCAGAAGGTGAAAAGCAACGTATTGACTTAGCTTTATTGTTTACATGGAGACAAATTGCTAAGATGAAAAACTCGGTGTCTACAAATCTTTTAATTCTTGATGAAACTTTTGATTCAAGTCTTGATCATGATGGTATTGATAATCTTATGAAAATACTAGAAAGCTTAGATGATAATACAAATACGTTCGTGATATCACACAAAGGAGAAGTCCTTGATGGAAAATTCAATTCAAAAATTGAGTTTGTCAAAAACAAAAACTTCAGCGAGATGAAATAATGGTTTACATTTCATCACGACTGTGGTATAATACTATTATAACTGTAAATCGTAAAGGATAAATTATGCAACTTAATGAAAATACTTTGACTGTTTTGAAGAACTTTGCAGGGATTAACCCCAATATTGTAATTCAAAATGGTGACACGCTTAAAACTATTACTGAGGCTAAAAACGTTTTAGCACAGGCTAAACTTGATCAAGAGTTTCCTACACCAATGGGGATATATGATTTGAATGAGTTCCTAGCAGTTTTAGGATTAGTTGATAGCCCAACTTTAGAATTTACAGATGACTATGTAATAGTAAATGATTCGTCCGGTAGATCAAAAGTAAAATACTTTTATGCTGATCCGGAAATTCTTACATCACCTCAAAAAGATATTGTGATGCCGGATAGTGATGTTTCATTTGTTCTTGATGAAGCGACTCTCAATCGATTGAGAAAAGCAACTGCAACATTAGGCCATCAAGAAATTTCAATTTCAGGAACAACGAGCGGTGTGTTATCTTTATCTGTTATAGATAAAAACAATGCAACCTCAAATGCATTCTCTATTGACGTCAGTGGAGAATTTCAGAATGGTGATTTTAATTATGTTCTGAATATAGGCAATCTTAGGATTGTGCCGGGAGATTATGACGTGTCGATTTCTTCGAAATTAATCTCTCATTTTGTTAACAAAAATAGCAACATCCAATATTGGATTGCTTTAGAAAAATCTTCGGAGACTGGAGTTTAATATGGCTGAAGAAAAAAAACCTGAAGTACCTGCACCTACTGATGCACCGCAAGGTGATGAACCGGTAGATGCTCATACTCAAATGTACGAAACAGCTAATAGAGCTGCTCGTAGTATGATCGCCGTTATTGATACTGTCACTCAACGTGGTGGATTCAAAGGTGAAGAGTTGTCTACAATTGGACAACTTCGTGATCAGTCTATCTCGATTATTCAGATGGCTGAAAACTTTCAACAGGAGCAAGCACAGAAATAGTGCTTGCCAATATATTATGAAAAGGATTGAATATGTCGAAAGACTACCTATGGGTCGAAAAGTATCGCCCACAAAAAATATCGGAAACGATCTTACCTCTGCAACTTAAAACTGTTTTCCAAAATATTGTAGATGCTGGTGAATTGCAGAATATGCTTTTCACTGGCACTGCAGGTTTAGGTAAAACCACAGTTGCTAAAGCTCTTTGTCATGAGCTTGGTGTTGATTATCTTCTTATTAACGGTTCAGAAGAAGGTAATATTGACACCTTAAGAAATAAAATAAAACAGTTTGCATCAAGCGTATCTTTGTCTGGCGACTATAAAGTAGTTATCCTTGATGAAGCTGATTATCTAAATCCACAATCGTTTCAACCAGCTTTGCGTGGATTTATTGAAGAATTCTCAAATAATTGTAGATTTATTCTCACTTGTAATTTTAAAAATCGTATCATTGAGCCTTTACACTCAAGGTGTGGTGTTTATGAATTCAATTGTAATAAAAAGCAATTAGCTGAACTTTGTGGCGAGTTTATGCAAAGAATTCAAAAAATCTTAGTCAATGAGAATATTGAATCCAATGACAAGATTATTGCTGAACTTATAATGAGATTTGCCCCTGATTGGAGAAGAGTACTTAATGAACTTCAACGATATTCTACCACTGGCAGTATTGACGCTGGCCTTCTTGTATCTCTTAGTTCGTCTAAATACGACGAGCTTTTCACTTTTCTAAAAGCTAAAGACTTTAAGAAAATGCGAGGGTGGGTTGTTAATAATATTGATACCGATGCTTCTGCTATTTTTAGAGGCGTCTATGATAGAATGGTTGAAAAAGTAGCACCTGCATCAGTTCCTCAAGTGGTTCTTATTCTTGCTGACTATCAGTATAAGAATGCCTTTGCGGCTGACCATGAACTAAATGTTGTTGCATGTATGACTGAACTTATGGCTAATGCCGAATTTGCATGATAACTCTATGGAAATATTGGTGTAAAGCAATGGGCAGCCATGCTTATGATGATGATAAAAAAGATGATCATATACATTTAGCTATTAGAACAATGTGGTTTTTATTGCATATAGCGACGTGCTGTATGATTATAATCGGAAACGGTAGATTATTGGAGTGGTGGTAATGAATCCCTTTGAATTTTTAAATGACATCAATTATGGCAAAAAGAATATCATGGTTGATGATTTAGTTGAAAATGATTATAACTCATTTATGGTTAATAGAGGTCTTAGCTATTTTAATGATACTGTTCTTATGGCAAATGAGATGAATATTAACTATCACTTAGATAGCCGTTTACAATTCGACTTTCTTATAAATATTATACGAAAGAGGAAAAGGTTTAGTAAATGGGCTAAACCTGATTTAGAACATGACGCTGAAGTGGTGAAAAAGTATTATGGTTATAGCAACGAAAAAGCCCGCCAAGTTTTGCCCCTTCTATCGTCTGAACAAATAAACGGATTAAAAAAGAAGGTATCGCAAGGTGGAACAACAAGAAAATAAATTAGTAGAATGGGATCCGAGCAAAATGCTCGAGGTGACTCTTCGAGAACCTGACGACTTCTTAAAAGTAAGAGAAACACTAACAAGAATAGGAGTAGCTTCTCGTAAAGAAAAAAAGCTATTTCAATCTTGTCATATTCTGCATAAACAAGGTCGATATTTCATTGTGCATTTTAAAGAGCTTTTTTTACTTGATGGAAAAAAAGCTAACCTAGATGAAACTGATATTGGAAGACGTAATACAATTACTACTCTTATGAGTGATTGGGGACTTATTAACATAGAAAATAGTGCTATGGTTGAAAATCAAGCTCCTTTGAGACAAATTAAGATTATACCATTTAAAGAAAAAAATGAGTGGGAACTATGTCCGAAATACAATATTGGAAACAAGACTTAGGCAAACATGATGGAACCTTTCAAAAGTTTGTAGCCGAATTAAGGCACGACAAACAAAAAATAGCTAGATCATATTATACTGAAGGAAGAAGAACAACCTTCACTTTAACAAAGTGCATTGAGTATTCGCCAGAAGATTTACAGGAAAAGTTAGCACTTAAAACAGAGTGGCTAGATAGACTTCACAAAGATAGCTTTAATAGAATTCATATACCTAAATTTGAATATGAAATATTAAATAGCAAATTGTATATTACATCTGAATACATAAAAGGCAAATATCTTAATAAAAGTAAGATGTCTATTATTGAAGAAGATGTAGTATATAGAAAGAATCGGTGGTCGTTTGCAGATTATAATTATAGAAATTATATTCAAGAAGAACGCACTGATAACATATATTTGATTGATTTCGACACGTATCGTGAAATTTCCATAAAAGATAGAAAAATTTTATGGGAAAAGCAACGTTTAGATTGGAAATCTTATATATAATATTGGATGTCGCGGAAGCGAGTCCTACATTTCAACCTTGCTTAACAATAGGAGGTAATTATGGTAAGCAATACTTTTATGTTCCCACGGAACGCATTTCTTGGTTTCGACCACATCTTTGACGAACTTGAGCAGGTCGCTAATGGCGCCAAAGATACATATCCCCCACATAACGTTGTAAAAACGAGTGAAACGACTTATCAAGTTGAGCTAGCAATTGCTGGATTCAACGAAAGTCATATTGATATCGAAGTTAAAGATCATGTTCTTTTTATTAAAGGGAATCGAGAAGCTCGTAGAGAGCAAACAGCATACGTTCATAAAGGGATTTCAGGTCGTAAATTTGAGAAATCGTTTAGATTGTCCGAATATACTGAAGTATCAGGAGCAAATCTAAAGGATGGAATACTGACTGTCGATCTTGAAGTCGTTCTTCCAGAAGAGAAGCGTCCTCGTAAAATTAAAATTAATTCTAACGAGGGTAAAAATGACACAAGTAGCACTTCAAAGTCTCAACTTCTCAACGAAGGTTCTTGATAGATTCTTAAAAGGGCTAAGAATACTTTTAGCAAGTATGATGGCGGGCATAGTAAATGCTCGTATGCGTCAAGTCAATAAGGAGATTGCTCCTATGATGAGATGCGAATATCCGAAACTAACTGTAGACCAAATTGAAAATGAACTTAATGTTCAATGGGATGCATGTAGAAGAAGAGAAAATATATGATGATACTAAAAAAGATTCTTAACTATTTTAGAGAAGACTATCAGCGAGTCCAAATTGAAAAGTATTTGTCGCAGTCAATTGATCACTATGATCTTGAGCAAAGACAAAAAAGACTAGCCTACAAAGGCATATATTAAAAAAAAGAGGGCTTTGGCCCTCTTTTTTCCTTTACTTTTCTCATTTGATGTGGTATAATATACTTATTATGGAATCATTCTACACACAAGTTTCAAGATACGGTAACAATCTCCTCTATCGCGGTTTCAATTACAATGGAAAACGTGTACAAAAACGTGTACATTTCAATCCTACATTGTATGTTCCTTCTGATAAAAAGCAAACAGATTGGACTTCTTTAGATAGAAAGCCTGTTGAACCTATAAAGTTTGACAGCATGCGAGAAGCCAAAGACTTCCTAGAAAAATATAGAGATATTGCAAACTTTGATGTTTATGGCAATACTAACTATATTCATCAATACATCACTGAAACTTTCCCTAATGAAATTAAGTTCAATCCAAGCTTAGTTAATGTTTGCAATATCGATATTGAGGTTGCATCTGATGATGGATTCCCTTTTCCTGAAGATGCAAATCATCCTATTATTTCCATTGCTCTTAAAATGTCATCTCGCTCTAAAAACTTTACATATGTTTGGGGTCTTGGTGATTATAATCCAAATGGCCAAGAAGTCATTTATCGTAAATGTGCCAATGAACATGAGCTTATTGATTTATTTCTTTTCTTTTGGAATGAAGATCCACCTGATGTAATTACTGGTTGGAATACTCGTCTTTTCGATATTCCTTATATTGTAAATCGTATCATTAAAATTCAATCTGAAGATGCTGTAAAAATGCTATCTCCTTGGAAGATGGTAAATTATAGACAGCTTACCTTAAAAGGTAAAAAGATGGATACGTATGATATTGTTGGTACACAACAACTTGACTATTATGATTTGTTTCAAAAGTTTGGATATTCGTATGGTCCACAAGAATCATACAAACTTGATCATATAGCTCATGTTGTTCTTGGTGAACGTAAGCTTTCTTATGAAGAACATGGAAGTTTACATTCTCTTTATAAAAATGATCATCAAAAGTTTATTGAATACAATATTCATGATGTTGGACTTATTGAACGTATTGATGATAAAATGAAACTAATTGAATTAGCTCTTACTATTGCATATAAAGGCGGTGTAAATTACCAAGACACATTTGGTACAACTGCGATATGGGATTCAATTATTTATCGAGCCCTAAACCAAAAACATATTGCAATACCTCAAAATGTTGATAAGAATAAAACAGCATATCCTGGAGGCTATGTCAAAGAGCCTATGTGTGGTAAACATGATTGGGTGGTCTCTTTTGATCTTAACAGTCTTTATCCAAACCTTTTGGTTCAGTACAATATGTCTCCTGAAACTATTCGAAAACGTATAACTGACATTAATGTTTTTGATACAGTGCTTAGTGGTGGCAATGTAGTTTCACCAAACTCTGTTGCTGCTAATGGTTCTACTTTTACTAATAAACATCAAGGAATTATTCCTAAGATTGTTGTTGACTATTACAATGAACGTAAAGAAGTTAAAAAGCTTATGTTGATTGCAATGCAGGATAATGAAAAGAATCCTACCATTGAACTTGAAAAAGAAATCAATCAACTTGAAAACAAACAAATGGCTATTAAGATTTTGCTTAATTCTCTTTATGGTGCATTGGGTAACCAGTATTTCAGATATTTCGATATGCAAATTGCTGAAGCTGTTACTTTATCCGGTCAACTTGCAATCAAGTGGGCAGAGCAATGTATGAATAAAACTATGAATGAGGTGATGAATGGAGAATCCAAACAACGAAAAGATATTGATTTTGTTATTGCTATTGATACCGATAGCTTGTATGTTAATTTCGGTCCTTTAGTAGAAAAGTTTCAACCAAAAAATCCTGTAAAGTTTCTTGACAAAATATGTAAAGAACACTTTACACCTAAATTAGGTAAAGCTTATGCCGAACTTGCTGAAAACATGTCGGTCTTTGAAAACAGAATGGTCATGGATCGTGAAGTCATTGCAGACAAAGGTATCTGGACTGCAAAGAAACGTTACATCCTTAATGTGCACAATTCAGAAGGGGTTCAATTTAAAAACCCTAAACTCAAAATTATGGGTATTGAAGCAATTAAGTCTTCAACTCCTGAAAAGGTTAGAGGTAAATTTAAAGAAGCATTTAAACTCCTTATTGATGCCGATGAAGCAACGATACAACGATTCATTAAGCAATTCAGATCGGACTTCAATTCACTACCGCCTGAGAATGTTTCTTTTCCACGTTCAGTTAGTAATGTCACGGATTGGGCAGATCGTAAATCAATTTACAAAAAAGGTTGTCCGATTCACGTCAGAGGCTCAATACTTTATAACAAATTTCTTAAAGAAAAAGGACTAGAAAAAAAGTATGCAAAGATACAAAACGGTGAAAAGATTAAATTTGCATATCTTAAAATGCCAAATCCTATTCATGAAAATGTTATAGCCTTTCCTGATTATTTGCCTCAAGAAATAAACCTACATAGTTATATTGACTATGACAAACAATTTACTAAAACATTCCTTGATCCTCTCAATCTTATTCTTGAGGCTATTGATTGGCATGCAGAGGAACAAAGCAGCTTGGAGGATTTTTTCGCATGAGTATAGCAGGAAAAGTATGGGGACAAACAGAACTGGTTGAGGCAAATGGTGCTTTAGAATTTCATAGAATTGAGTTCAAAGCAGGTTACCAATGCTCAGAACATAAACATGAATTCAAATGGAATGGATTTTATGTTGAGTCAGGCCAAATGAAGATAAAAGTTTGGCAAGATGAACAGGGTTTAGTAGATGAAACTATACTATTCCCTGGAGATTATACTAAAGTTAAGCCCGGGTTATATCATCAATTCATTGGAATGGAAGACGGTGTTGCTTTTGAATTGTACTGGGCTGAATTCAATCATAATGATATTAAACGTAAAACCTCAGGAGGAAAAAATGACAGCGTTAAATAAAGGCGATTGGCCTTTTGATATAGAGTTTATGCATAATAAGTTTAAAGTGCATGAATGGATGGAAGCTAATAAAGGCGATAAAGAAAAGCTTTCTCAATTCTTAGAATTCCGTCTTAAGTTTTTACAAGAAGAACTAGATGAAACTAAGAAAGCAATAGAAACTAAAGATCCAGAAGAAATTGTTGATGGTCTTATTGATTTATGTGTTGTAGCAATAGGTACATTAGATGCCTTTAATGTTGATGCTCATGCTGCATGGTCAGAAGTAATGTTAGCAAATATCACAAAACAACCGGGAGTGAAAAAATCACGTCCTAACCCACTTGGTCTACCAGATTTAATTAAACCTGAAAATTGGGTTGGACCTACCCATAAGGGAAATCATGGCTACTTCAGTAACGCTCTTTAATAATATATTCGATAATAAAACTGATAAAGTTACCGAATTCGAATCTTTCGCAAGATTTGAAGAAGCGTTATATCATCTTTCTGAACAACCTCGTAGCGGTAAGAAAGATGCAACTTTAATATCTCCCGCTACTTATAAATACAATAGTACAAGATCGAATGATAATGTAATTTCGTGGTCATCATGGTGTGCCGTAGATGTTGATGATCACGAATTTAATGGGGATTTACAAAGTGAATTGGCTAATCGTTTTGGTAGTTATTATTTTGTTTGCTATTCTACTGCGAGTAGTAAAAGTGATGCGCCAAAGTTCAGACTTGTATTCCCACTTACAGCAGAGGTTAAATCATCTAACATTAAACACTTCTGGCACGCACTCAACACTGAACTTGGACAACTCGCGGATATCCAGACTAAAGATTTATCTCGAATGTATTATATCCCTGGCAGTTACGCTGGCGCTAACAACTTCATTTTCACTAATATTGGTGATACTATTGATCCTCATGACTTAATGAGGAAACATGAATATATTGAAAAGTCTGGCGGTTCTTTTCTTGATAAGCTTCCTAAAGCTTTAAGACAACAAGTTATAGACTATAGAAAAGAACAAATGGATAATACTAATGTGCATTGGACATCTTATAAAGATTGTCCTTTCTTTCCTAAAGGATTAGCCAACGAATATCGCGTTATTAATAACGCAGGTTGGTATCATAAAATGTATCAAATAATGGTTGCCACTGCTGGTAATGCAGTGAAAAACAAATATCCAATAACACCTGAACAAATTACCGAATTGTGTAGGGAACTAGATAATGAAACGGGCGATTGGTATAAATCTCGCCCAATTGAAAAGGAGGCGAATCGTGCAATTGAATACGTTTATAGGAACATTTAATGTTAAAAAAGACATTGATCCTTATACATTAAGAAATAGAGCTTTTAACGAAGCTCAACAAATCCACTCAAAAGAATCTACAAGAAGAGGCCGTGACATTGCTCAGATAGCTGAAGCATGCATGTTTGGTCATGCATCAGAAATATGGATGATGAAGAATGGTGGATATGTAGATGACACAAGAAAATATAAAGATCTTTTCCACCCGGACGCGCCCGTGGAGGTAGAAGTTAAGACTGTAGGATATCCTGCTGCTGTTCCTCTTGAGCTTAAAAGATGTGCTGATAGGAAACAAGAAGCTTGGAGAGGCTTTCCTGACTACGTTTTTATGTGGATTGGTAACCGCAAAACTGGCGATTATCAACACGAAGGTACATATTTATGGTGCCATTATGAAAAAAAATACAAAAAAAACGTAAGTAGTTGATTTTAAAGGAAATAAAAATGCACTTTTTCCTTTACAATTGATTCGTTATATGGTATAATCTATCTATAAAATGATAAAGGAAAGGAAATATCATGACAAATTTCGCAATACATACTCAGGTTTTAGAAAACTACGGTGCTCATTCTGAGGACGGTAAGTTTGCCAGTGGCAATTCCTACTGGAAATTTAAGCCGGGTACGTGTTATATCGTATCTGATTGTGATAGCATGCAAAATGCTGTTGCTTTCGTAATGGCAGCCTTCTCTGAAAATGGGATTGGGTGGAAAGAATTCCCCTGTCATTTCCAAACAGAAGCCGAGTGGCTTTCTGACATGATGGACGATGATGAAGATTATCGTACCTTTCAGAAGGAGTGTGCCCGAAGGGTATCTCCTTTAACGGGCAAAAGTTGCCCACGCTATCAAGAAAAGGAGGCAGCGTAATGGGTGCTGTAAAAAATCACATGATGGGTATCGAAGAGGACATCTTCGCTATCCCAGGTCTTGAGTCTAAATGTGGGGAATGCGAAGTCATTGGAGAATTTGAGGACTTTGTTCTTAAAGCTCTTAGTCTTACATCTACATTTGATATTGAGATTGCTAAAGAACTCGTCCACGATATGTGGAGCGAGTTTTGGGGTAAGTACATATAATGCCGTGGCCAGCAAAAAACAGGCCACGCCCCGGCCGTAGAAAAAAAGGTTCGCAAAAAAGAAAAAATGCTAGAAAAAACAGAAAAAAGTAAAAAAAATGCATTTTATGGTTTACAATTGATTCGTTATATGGTATAATATACTTATAAAATGAAAAATTGCTCTTAAGGTGGTTGGCCTACAGTAAAGTTCCACAAAGGTGGTGTAGGGGTTCAAGTGAGCAATAACTTTTAAGGAAAGGAAGTTAAATGAAAAATTTTATTTTTGGAATAATAATCGGAATGTTCATCGCTACATGGGGTATCGATGGCGTTGTCGATTTTAGTAAGTCTATCGCAGGAATTGTGAAGACAGAAGTTGATTCAGTTATAGAACATGAAAGGAATGAGGTCAAATGATTAGATTTTGCTTAGGACTTTTTATTATTATTGGCGCTGTAGGCGCTGATGACTTTGCAATGGAAGCTGGCACAATGCCACCTCCTCTAATGCAAACAATGGGGCTTTGTGCTCTTGGTCTTGCTCTTATGGCATGGGCACTCCCTAAATTAACGAGAGAAAAATAATAGTTTACTTTTCTTTAACAATATGGTATAATGGAGTATATTATGGAAGATGTTTATAAAAAATATTTTGATTATCTTGAAGCTTTAAAACAAACCGGCGTAACTAACATGTTTGGTGCAGCACCTTATCTTTGTGAAATGTTTGGTGTTGATAAAAAAGAAGCTAGAGAAATTCTCATGAAATGGATGGAGACTTATGGCAAAAAACAGTAACATCATTGACTCTGGTATGAAAGAGTCTGTACGTGTTCTTAATGAATGTATTGAGGTACAACTTCGCAAGTCAGATGATTATCAAAATCCTGACTCAAATGTTAGTCAAGCAATGCATTATCGTAGAGGTGTAGATACAATTCATGATGCTATTCAAGGCAAATTGTATCGCGCGCAATCTTTGCTTGAAGCTGGCAAAACTGCAGATCCTAATTTCGAATCACTCGAAGATACTTATATGGATTTAATTAATTATGCATCCTTTGCAGTATCTTATATGCGTGGTAAAATGGACGGTCAAGTTCCTGATCGTGACATGTTTAACAGGAGAAAAAATGAAACTAAGTGAGTTTAAAAAGAAATTTGGTGAAGGTACGGACTTTGACCTTGACTATGGAAAGCTCCTCATATTAGGTCTTTGCCTCTATATTGCAATTCAGGTGTCCTAATGAGAGTCGGTATCACAGCATCTACATTTGATTTGCTTCATGCAGGACATATAGAAATGTTGCGTGAATCAAAATCGCAATGTGAATATCTAATCTGCGCTCTACAAATTGATCCGTCAGTTGATAGAAAAGAAAAAAACAAACCGGTTCAAACGATCGTAGAAAGATACACACAGCTTGAAGCAGTTAAATTTGTAGATGAAGTGATACCATATTTACATGAAAAAGATTTAGAAGATATCTTACAAATGAGACAAATTTCTGTAAGAATTCTTGGTGAAGAGTATCGTGATAAAGATTTTACGGGTAGAGATATTTGTAAAGCACGCGATATAGAATTATATTTTAACAAAAGAGATCATAGGTTCTCAACAAGCGGATTAAGAAAGAGGGTAAAAGATGCGCACGGCTGACATTAGAGAAGTATTTGGAGAGCTATTGTATGCTGAAGATTTTACAATAGATCGTACTGGAGCAAAAACAATTGAAATAATTGCTGCAAGTTTTGTTGCTGATAAACCAAGCATTATTGGTCAACCAAATGATGACTATATCAAAGCAGAAATTGCTTGGTATGAAAATCAATCCACTAATATTAAAGACATCTATCCTGCAAAACGCAATCCACCTGAAGCTTGGGTTAAGACTGCCAATGAGCATGGTGAAATCAATTCAAACTATGGTTATCTAATCTGGTCAGAAAAATATTGTTTACAATATGAACGTGCTCTTGATGAGCTCTTATCTAATCCAGATACACGTAGAGCTTCAATGATTTATACGCGTCCATCTATCTGGCAAGAATACGGTGAACATGGTAAGAATGATTTTATTTGTACTAACTCTGTGACCTATTATGTACGTGATAAGAAGTTACATGCAGTTGTGCAAATGAGATCTAATGATGTAGTTTATGGATATAAGAATGATTGGGCATGGCAATCGCATGTTCAATCTAAATTGGTTGAAGACTACAACCGATGTGTGTCAGAGTTTGGTGAGGAAGGATTCTTGACTCCTGGTGATATACATTGGCAAGTACAAAACTTGCATGTATATGAAAGACACTTTGAATTACTGGAGGCATATACATCATGATAGTACCAATGCTTTGGACATTATTATTGACAGTGTGTTTTAACTCGCATGATTGTAAATCACAAAATGTTTTAGTTTTTAAAAAAATTGAAAGTTGTTTAGATGCTAAAATAGCACATGAAGAAATGCCATGGGATGGACCGTGGGTATCAGTTACTTATGAATGTAAACCTTATAAAAGCACAGGTGTGTAGTGAACGAAAAGTGGCATAAACGTTATTTGTATCTCGCTAAGGAAGTAAGTACTTGGAGTAAAGACACCACACAAATTGGTGCTATTGCTATAGGCGATAAAGGACAAGTTCTTGCTCAAGGCTATAATGGATTTCCTCGAGGAATAAAAGACACTGATGCTCGTTATTTTGATAGAGAAAAAAAATACAAATATGTTGTACACGCAGAACAAAACCTCATATATAATGCTACATACAATGGTGTTTCACTTGATGGATCAAGACTTTATGTTGTAGGTCTTCCTATTTGCAGTGAATGCGCAAAAGCGATAATACAAGTTGGTGTAAAAGAAGTTATTATGCCAACACAAGATGTGCCACCTCATTGGAAAGACTCTTGGGCATTTACACAAGAACTTTTTAAAGAAGCTGGTATTAAATGGACTATGATAAAGGTGTGATATGAAAATAATAATTTTATTAGGTAGAGGTACTGAAGGATGTGGTGTTACTCAATGTGCTATACAAATGCAAAAAGTAACTGGAGCTACGATCCTTTCTGCTAACGATAAGAAATGGGGAAGAGCTAAAGGACTTGACATTGAACAGCTCGAAATGTCAATTGGAAAAGAACATGAAGCAATGGCACAACAAATTAATCAATATGATTTGTGTATCGTATATTCAGTTCCTTCAAAAGGACATCCTGAAAATTGCCAAGAAAACTTTCTTAAACTTTTAGATCTCATAAATATTAGAAAAGCATTTATTAATGTAGATCATAAGGCAGCATCTATAGCACGTAATGCTAATCTTAAAGAAGTATGCGAAAAAATGGATGTCATTATGACACATTCTATGGAGAATGATTTTTGTAAGTTTATGAGAAAAAATAAAATCCAAACTCCTCTTACTAAGATGGGTCTTGGTTTTGATTATGATGGGCATAGGGCTAAGTACTGGCGACCTATCGAAGAGCAGCAACACAATATGGTGCGCTGGATCGGTAGGACAGCAATGTGGAAAGGCCCTGCCCTTATGATTGATTTCCATCAAGATGCTTTGATGAAAGAAGATTTTATCACAGTACTTGAAGGACTTGAAGCTTCTATTCAATATCCTTTAGTATTATATAGAGACAATAAAGAAGATAATCCCATAGATAGAAGAAAGGTAGAAAATTATTTTAGACCTGAAAAAAAATATGGTGATGGTAAATTTACACACGATCTATATGGAAAAGAAGATATTCAAAAAGGAGCTTATCTATATCCACAATATATAAATGAAGATTGCATGCGAAGATTAAGTTTATCAGCATTTGCATCTGATCTTTACTTCTTAAAAGCAGAAGCTTATGGAAATAATATTGAAAATTGTCATGCCGAATGCATTGCATCTGGTTCAATTCCACTTTTCCATAAACATTTTTGTGATAATGTTATTCACCCTGTTCAGGGTAAACCAATTAGTCAATGCACAGAAAGCGGCACCCTAGGTGTTGACTATAGTAATTTCGAAGAGTGTCGCGAAACAATGGTCAAACTAAAAAATGATCCATCTATGAGAGATGATTGGCGTGAAATGTCTTTTGAATTTTGGAAGCAACACTCGGACGCAAAACCGATTATTGAAGATATTATTGATAAAGCCACTAACACGAAATCTAACCAACCACAAGGACTAGAGGAGTTTTTCGGATGAAAGTCTATTTAACAGGAGCGGCAGGTATGATCGGATTCCATACTGCCAAAAAGCTAATTGAATCCGGCCACGAAGTAATAGGAGTTGATAATTACAATGACTATTATGATGTTAATCTTAAAATAGCAAGAAGTGATATTCTTAAACAAGAATATGATATGGAACCCGTTTTAATTAAAGATATTAATGATCTTAATTGGAGAGCAATTGGTGATGATTGTGATGCGGTTATACATCTTGCTGCTTACGCAAATCCAAGGCATGCTTTAGAAATGCCAGAACCATATATTCACACAAATATTTCAGGTACTCAAAATATTATTATGGGTCTTGAACAATCAAAAACGCCTGTACTTTACGCATCGAGTTCATGTGTAATGCACGGCCAACCACTTCCATGGAATGAACATGATAAAGGCGATTATCAAAATAATCCGTATGGCTGGTCAAAATATGTTAATGAATGCCAATTCCATCATTCCAAATTACCAAAAACCGCAGGGCTACGTTTTTTTACTGTTTATGGTCCTTATGGTCGACCTGATATGGCGCTTTATGGTTTTACTGATAAGATAGTTGCTGGTGAAGAAATTTTAGCATTTAATAATGGTGATATGCAAAGAGACTTTACTTATGTTGAAGATATTGTACAAGGCGTAGAAATTGTTTTTAATAACATGATGGACGGCCAAGAAAAACAACATGAAATATTCAATATTGGATATGGTCAAAAAGTTCAGCTAATGGATTTTATTAGTCTTATTGAAAAAAATCTTAATCGTAAAGCCGAAATAAATTATCAACCTTTTCACCCAGCTGATACGCCTGTAACTTGGTCAGATACGACCAAGATTAAAAAGCTAGGTTATAATCCAACCACTCCTATTGAAGTGGGTGTAGAAAAATTTATAAACTGGTATAAGGGCTATCATAATGTCAATTAAAACTCAATTAAATTTGGGCATAGTAGGATATGGCTTCGTAGGAGGAGCCGTGTCCTATGGATTTGCTGCTCCGGGTGTAAAGCAACATATTGCTGATCCTAAACTAGGAACGACTATTAAAGATCTTCCTGCAAATTTAGATATAGTATTTGTTTGTGTTCCTACTCCTATGAACGATGACTTTTCAATTGATTCGTCAATAGTAGAAGATGCGGTTAAAGAACTACTAGAAAAAACAGAACACATTCCAATTGTTATTAAATCGACAGTAACGCCTGATAAACTCGCAAAACTTAGATCATTAAGAATTGTTTATAATCCTGAATTTTTAACTGAAAAAAATGCTAATGAAGATTTCATAAATCCTAAAATGCATATTTTTGGTGGTGATTATGGAGTAACTCATTTTGTTGAACAGGTCTATGAGCAACATAGTTTATGTAGGCCATGTCCCATTTATCACATGACTCAATCTGAAGCGAGTCTTGTTAAATATGGAATTAATAGTTTCCTTGCAACAAAGGTTCTTTGGTTTAATCAATTCTTTGATGTAGTAGCTGATGAAGATGCAAATTACAACAAAATCATCACTGCGATTTCGACAGATCCACGAATCGGAAATTCGCATACATTGGTTCCTGGGTTTGACGGAAAACGTGGATTTGGTGGAGCATGTTTTCCTAAAGACACTACGGCCTTTTCTACATACGCTGAACAATTTACTATTCTCAAAAAGGTCATCGAAGAGAATAATAAATACAGACGCGGATATGAAAAAGATGAAAGAGAACTGGAGCAAAATGTAAAATATGACTAGATATGCAAGTATAGTACCATTGATTGGTGGCGAAACATTCGCAATGCAAAATGTATTCGGATCTAAACCCGAGTACATTATGTCTTATAAGGATTTTCAAGCAAATGATAAACAACTTCTTAATTATTATAACAACGATATTGCTTATCATCTCCTTGATGAAGGTCAGCGGCCTTCTCGCGGGGTTGATGTTGTTAATGCAGTATGCCCCTGTGCCGGACTTTCGTCGTTATCTACTACTTCAAGTAGCGACAGTAGTGTCAATGATTGGATGGTGCGCTCAGCTGAGTACATATTAGAAGATCTTCGTCCAGATGTATTTTGGGGAGAAAATGCACCACGTCTTGCAACTAAGATGGGACAACCTATTGTTAATAAAATGCGTACACTTGCAAGAAATAATGGATATACTGTTAGCATCTATAAAACTAGATCTCTTTTACATGGTCTTAGTCAAGTAAGAGAAAGAACTTTTTATTTCTTTTGGAAAGGAAATAAAATACCAGTTTTTGAATATTACAAAAGACCTCATACAAAAATTGAAGATCAGATTAGATCAAGTGCTACAAATCAACCTGATCCTATGCAAGAAATGCTAGTGAAAGCAGATAAGCCTTCTGACAATCCTTATTATAGATATGTTCTTGAAGAATTTGAAGGTGGAATAAGCCACGCTGATTTTTTTAAGAAAATTGATATAAGCCAAAATGTTTTACATTACTTTGAAGATAATGGTGGAAAATACACCGACATGTCAAAATGGATGGAAAAGCAAGGATTCAAAAAATTTGCTGAAAAGGCTAGGAGAATGCATTATAAATTAGCCGATGGTGGTAATATTATGAGAAGAACAACAATTGTGCCTAAAGATTATATTGGTGCATTTGTTGGGCATATTCCTTATGATCTTACTCATCCAGATGCTGATAGATATCTTACAGTAAGAGAATGTTTAGACATTATGAAGATGCCTAAAGATTTTCAACTTATGGGTGGAGTAAAAAATCTTAATATGATTTGCCAAAATGTACCAGTGACAACAGCTACAGACATGGCAGAAAATGTGAAGAACTTTTTAGCCGGAAATTCAGAAACAATAGAAGCTGAATTCATGATTCAAGATAATAAAACAAGAGAAATGCATGTAGAAAAAGCACCAAATACGCTTGAAGCATTTTTATAGTGTACATTTACCACGTTCTGTGGTATAATAAATTAAGTTAATTAGGAGAATATATATGTCGATTATGGATAAGCTCAAGAAAAATTCAAAGCTTGGGCATACTGAAATATTATCTGAGTCAAAATTCTTTACAGAAAAAGAAATGACTCCAACAAATGTACCAATGATAAACGTAGCATTATCTGGTTCTATGGAAGGCGGACTTGCGCCTGGGCTAACTGTCTTAGCTGGTCCTTCAAAACACTTTAAAACTTCATTTGCGTTGCTTATGGCTAGTGCTTATTTGAAAAAGCATGATGATGCAGTAATGTTGTTTTATGATTCTGAGTTTGGTTCTCCTGAAAGTTACTTTAAGCAATACGAAATTGATACTAGTAGAGTCCTTCATACTCCTATTACAAATGTTGAAGAATTAAAATTTGATCTTGTAGGACAATTAGAAGGATTAGATCGTAATGATAAAGTTGTAGTAGTTATTGATTCAATAGGAAATCTTGCATCTAAAAAAGAATTAGAAGATGCATTGTCTGAAAAATCAGTAGCTGATATGTCAAGAGCAAAAGCATTAAAAGGATTGTTTAGAATGACAACTCCTTATTTGAATATGAAAAATATTCCAATGCTTGCAGTCAATCACACTTATAAAGAGATTGGTTTATTTCCTAAAGATATTGTTGGCGGTGGAACTGGAATTTATTACAGTGCTGATAATATTTGGATTGTTGGAAGACAACAAGACAAACAAGGAACTGAAATCAAAGGTTATCATTTTATTATTAACGTAGAAAAATCGCGATATGTTCGTGAAAAATCCAAGATTCCTATTAGTGTTTCTTGGGAGGGAGGAGTTGAAAAATACTCTGGTCTTTTAGATGTAGCATTACAAGGTGGTTATGTAGAAAAACCTTCTAATGGTTGGTATCAAAGAAAAGGTGAAGAAGCTAAAGTAAGAGAAAAAGATACTCTTCTTGAAGATTTCTGGACACCTATATTTAATGATACTAACTTTAAAGAGTATGTTAAAAACAGGTTTGCGATATGACAATCGATATTAATCGAAAATCTGAAGGTGTTGACTATGACTTAATTCCTGATTATTCAGATGAACAGGCATGGAATATTAGAATTAAGACTGGCGACTTTATTGAAACTGTAATTAAATTTGGCAATATATCTGCAGATGGCAAAGAAGGCCAGCTTCATTTTAATTTCACAGTAGTTGAGTCACCAATTGAAAGTCTAACACCAGACGACGTAAATCTTCAGAATGAATGCGGATCAATTCTTCATTCAGTCATTGAAGGCGCTATAGCAAAGAAAGAAATCGAACTCACCGAAAGGAAATAAAATGGAACCTACTAAAATTCTTATTATGGGATTGCCGGGATCTGGTAAGACTTGGCTTGCCGAAAGACTCCAAAAAGAACTTGCATCAGCTCGTCTCAATGAAGACGGTTTAGGTTGTGCTTGGTTTAACGCAGACGCAATGAGAAAAATGGCCGATGATTGGGTGTTTGATCATGATGCTCGTGAAAGGCAATCAGAAAGAATGTATAATGTAGCTAGCTTTGAAATACAAAAAGGTAGAAATGTTATATGTGACTTTGTATGTCCTACTGAAATGACAAGAGATATCTTTGATGCAGATATTGTTATTTGGATGGATACGATACGAGAAGGTAGGTTTGAAGATACAAACAAAATGTTTGAAGAACCTGAAGATGCTAACGTTATTGTAACAAAATTTATAACAGACGACGATGTTCGAGAAATGGCAGATTGCATAAAAGAAGATTGTTGGATAGAAGGAGAAGGATTTTATGAGCGAGAACTTTGATTGGAAAGCACCAACTGTGCAAATGTTAGGTAGATGGCAACCATGGCATAAAGGTCATACAGAACTTTTTCTAAGAGCTTATAGCAAGACGGGACAAGTTCTTATTATGTGTCGTGACGTGTTCAATAGTGATGAAATGCCTGAAGGTCAAGATGATAATCCATTTGGATTTAAAGATGTAAGTGATGGTATTGAAGAAGGATTATCAAAAGAAGGGTTTACAAAAGGTATAGAATATGATATAATATTAGTACCAAACATTGTAGACATTAGTTATGGTCGAGGTGTTGGATATACTTTCACTGAGCATGATCTTGGAAAAGATATTCATAGTATTAGTGCAACTAACATTCGTAATGAAATGAGAAAAGAAGGTAAACTTGCAAACAAATCTTGAACAAGTAGTATTACGTCATATACTCACTGATGAGCAGTACATGCGTGCTGTTCTCCCATATATTAAACCTGATTATTTTGAAGGAATATATCGAATCCTTTTTAAAGAAGCAGGAAAATTTGTAGCAAAGTATAATAAACTTCCTAATGCAGAAGCTTTTAAAATTCAACTTGATGAAACTGAAAGCTTAAGTGAAGAGCAGTATAAACTATCCATTGACATACTTCCAAATCTTTTTACGAGTGAAGAAGTTAATAAGCAATGGCTAAATGACTCTACTGAAAAGTGGTGTCAAGATCGTGCTCTTCACAATGCTATTATGGAATCTATTACTATCATTGAAGGAAAGCATTCTCAGCTTACTAAAAATGCTTTGCCTGATATTTTATCAAAAGCGTTAAGTGTTTCATTTGATAATAATATTGGTCATGATTATACAGAAAATGCTGAGCAACGTTTTGACTTTTATCATCAAGAAGAAAACAAAATTCCATTTGATCTTGATTATTTTAATAAAATAACAGACGGCGGTTTACCTAATAAAACTCTTAATATTTGTCTTGCCGGTACTGGCGTCGGTAAATCTCTTTTTATGTGCCACGTGGCTGCCAGTTGTTTAGTTCAAGGTAGAAATGTTCTTTATATAACAATGGAAATGGCGGAAGAAAGAATAGCAGAAAGAATTGATGCTAATCTTCTTAATGTCCCTATTGATCAACTTGATAAGATGTCAAAAGACATGTTTACAACTAAAGTAAACAGTCTTGCAAAAGAAACTGCAGGTAAACTTATCATTAAAGAATATCCTACAGGGTCAGCACATTCAGGTCATTTCAGAGCACTTCTTAACGAACTTAAATTAAAAAAGAGTTTTATTCCTGAAATCATTTTCATAGATTATTTGAATATATGCTCATCAGCAAGAATGAAATCTTTAGGAGGAGCAATCAATTCATACACTTACATTAAAGCAATTGCTGAAGAGTTACGTGGCCTTGCAGTCGAATTCGACGTACCGATCTTTTCTGCAACGCAAACAAATCGTCAAGGTTATTCTAATTCGGATGTTGGGCTTGAAGATACGTCTGAGTCTTTTGGATTACCCGCTACAGCAGATCTAATGTTTGCTATCGTTTCTACCGAAGAGCTTGAACAAATGAGTCAGCTTATGGTGAAACAATTAAAGAATAGATATAATGATCCTGTAAGATATAAGAGATTTATGATCGGTGTCGATCGTAGTAAAATGCGTCTTTATGATGTTGAAGAATCACAACAAGAGTCGTTAGTAGATGATACCCCAGTACTTGATTCTAAAAAAGGCGTGCCAGATAAATTTAAGGACTTTAAACTATGATAGCAATCTATGACTTAGCAGAATATGAAGAACACATTAAATATGTAAGAGAAACTTATATAGAAAACGGTGGGTTGGTTTATGGATGGAAAGCAAATTCTAATTTGCCATTCGACCAAGGGCATTGGAATAGGCCAATTATTAAACGTAGCAAATATTTTAGATATGATGCAGCTGAACTTCCTCATTTTACTGATCCAGCAGTTTCAGATATTTGGGCTTCATTAAATGAACAACTCGGAGGAAGAGCTCTTGTGAGAGCTTATATAAATGGATATACGTATGGAACAGATGGGTATGTCCATGTAGATGATCACCCAACAACATCACTTGAAGATGGGCAATCAGAAACTATTATTGTATATCTAAATGATATTTGGAATGCAAATTGGGCAGGAGAAACTATTGTCCTTGATGGTGATCAAGAAATAGCAAAATCAGTATTACCAAAAAAGAATAGAGCATTCATATTTGATTCTCATTTATTGCATGCTGCACGACCTGTGTCCCGCGCGTGTACGGAACTAAGATCAGTTCTTGTTTATAAGACAGCTAATAAAGAAATGTATGATAGTCCTGCTGTTAAATGGCTATTAAAAAATGCAACTCAAGAACACACTGGTCGTAATTTATTTCAACATTTATGGTTTACATTAAGACTATTAGAATTGAATGGATTTTGCAAATCAGTTTGTGGAGCTGGATTATTTCATTCTGTTTATGGAACTAAAGATTGGGAAGCTGTAACCACAAGTGATAGAGATACTGTTAAAAGTTTCATTGGAGACTATGCTGAATCTCTTGTATGGGAATTTCATAAGCTAAAAGATAGATATAAAGATATATTAGAAGGAGATTATTCTGATGAAATGCGTCAAAATCTGATGGCTATTTCTTGGGCTAATTCTCTTGAACAAAATCCAATAGGTCCAAAAGCATATTTACATCAACAATGGGAGCCACATTTAAAAGCAGTAGACTTTACTAAGCAAAAGTATCTCTTTTTATAAATATTACTACCATGTTAAATAGTGTTAAACTTATTAGCTATTCAAAACCTGTAAACATTGAAGGAGTCGATAATGCAGAAGATCTCGTCGCGTATTGCGCCCGTGTTTCCAATCCATCGAATCAAGCCAACAAAAAAACAGCGTCCAGATTATTGTCATACCTCATTAAAGAAAGACACTGGAGTCCTTTTGAAATGGTATCTGCTTGCCTTGAGATAGAAACAACACGTGATATCGCAAGACAAATATTAAGACATAGAAGTTTTAGCTTTCAAGAATTCAGTCAACGATATGCAGAAGTAGATAACAAAAGCTTTGAAACTCGTGAAACGCGTATGCAAGACACTAAAAATAGACAAAATTCTATAGAAATAGAAAATGATCCTGCCCTCCAACTAAACTTGCACCAACAAGAATTAGTTAGAGAGTGGGGTCGTAGACAACATGGTATAATCAATCAAGCCCGAGAAGTCTATCAATGGGCGATTGATAACGGCATAGCCAAAGAGCAAGCGCGTGCCGTTCTCCCCGAAGGCAATACAGTTAGTAGATTATACATGAATGGGACAATTAGGTCATGGATTCATTATATCGAACTCAGATCTGGGAATGGGACCCAGAAGGAGCATCGCCAAGTCGCGCGCAACTGCGCTGACGCCTTGAGTAAAGTCTTCCCTGTAGTAAACGACTTTTTGTCAAAATAGTCCTTTACAAACCTCTCCCTATATGGTATAATAATATATGTTTAGGAAAATTACAAGTACAATCTTAGGATTGTTTTTAACCGTGACAACCGCGCAGGCTGTCGATCATCTAATACCGCGCACGTTGTCATATCACAATATTGAAAGTGTAGAATGTTTAGCTCTCAATATATATTTCGAAGCTAGAGACGAACCAGTTGCTGGACAGGCTGCTGTGGCGGATGTAGTTTTAAACCGCGTCTTAGATATAAGATGGCCTAACACAATATGTAGTGTCATTAAACAAGGACCTATAAGTAAATGGTGGAAGGAAAAGCATGGAAAGGAAGTCCCTATCAGAAACAGATGTCAATTTAGTTGGTACTGTGATGGTAAAGGAGACGACCCTAAAAACCAAGATGCGTACATCAAAGCGCGAGACATTGCCTATAGTATTTTAGTACATGAAAAATACAAAGGCTTAACAGAAGGAGCAACACATTATCATGCAGACTATGTCAACCCCAAATGGAGTAAAGATTTCACTATCGTCGGGACTATCGGAGCACACATCTTCTATCGCGCCGACTAAACATCGACAATATGAATTTGACTTTACTGGAGAAAATATGTCATGTGCAGACTTTAAACCTGAAATCTTTGACGAAGTTTTTAGCCGCGCCGCTACAAAATATAAATTCGATGAAGACAAATATATTAGTGAGTTTAAAGATCATGTAAACTCGACATATAATAGTCACTACTCAAAGGAAAAATTCCAAGCTACAGAATTCATCGTTGATGGTGGTCACGGAACTGGATTCTGTATTGGAAATATTTTGAAATACGCTCAACGCTATGGAAAAAAAGGAGACAAAAATGAACATCGTAGAGATCTTTTAAAGATTTTACATTATGCTCTTATTCAACTTCACGTACATGATAAAGAGTATAAATAGAGTTAAGGTGTCGAAGCAATTCGAAAGTTATGCAGGACGGGGGTGCGATACCCCCCGCCTCCACCAAAATGAGTTTTAAATGGACGAAGTATTACTTTGGGAATACAGAAAAGAATTAGTTAAGTGGATATGCATAAACAATTATTCACAGCGTCATGCAAGACTCATTTTGATGGGGGCGAAATAGGATCGACTGGTGATCAATAGGAGAGTGGAGCCTTCCCGCGGAAGCTGGGTTAACGCAACGAAACTAATAGTTGCCGATAATGACAATTATTCACCTGCTGGTTATGCACTTGCTGCATAATTAAGCTGAGCCCGGAGGAGCTCGGAAACAGGATCCTCCACAACTTTATGGAGGAATATATGAAGAAACTTATAATTTTATTGCCATTCGTTTTATTTACCGCATGTGGCACGAGTTATGTAACAAATGATGGTAAAAGACTAATAGAAAACAGTGCGCTTGGATGTGTAGCTGGTGAAGTTCTATTTGGCGCATGTGCAGAAGGCGCAGCTATAGCGGCTGGTACTACAATTATAACTGATCAAAAATAGGAGAAGTCATGTTGAATTTTTTATTGAGTATATTTAAGAAAGAATATTGGGGCGATAAATCTCAACATAGAATTCATACTGTAACTGATAAAAAATTCAGATACGAAGATCTGTGTATGTGAGGAAATATGTTTAAAACACTCGACCCAATTGCTTTTGCGACGATAAAAGATATACGCCAAGATTTCTTAACAACGCCTGTTACTGATGATGATAAATTATACACGCATGATACTTCTTGGGGAAGATACAAGATTTATAAAAAAGAATCGCGTGTAAATTTTTTAAAGCAACATCTTGAACACGTTGTTCCTGGGTGGAAAATTATGGGAGGATCAATCTTCTCTTCTTTTTATCCTATGGCTATATCTGCTGATGGGTCTTCTAAAACTCTAAAAATTAATAACATTATAAACCAAAGAAATAAAGATGGGAAAGTAGAAGATGCAAGATTTAATCCGACAATTGGAACGTATGTTAAGTCTAAACCCGCAGATACTCACCAAACATTATATATTCCGCTTTTAATAACGGGAAGCAATGTTAAGTTGTATATAATGAAGCAAAGAAATTGGAACATTGATGCGCGTACATATGAAAAGAAAATTAGCACTACTGATAATGTAGGTAATTTTAGTTTAGATGTTGTTGATTATAATGATGCTCTTGTGAAAGATTGTAATCATGTTAAAAAAACGTGTTTTTACAAATTAGTAAAAGGCGCTAATATAGACCTTAGTGAAAGCATTCCTATAATGTTTAATTCGAGTTATTTAAACGTTACTAATAATTGGTCAGCTACTTGTACATCTTTGACGGTGTTAAAAGTATTTATGACAAAAGCAGAGGAATACAATATGTTAATATCAAACTCCGCAAACGCGTTTTCTGCAAATGCTGTATAATGAATATGTTCCAGAAAAAAATCCGTTTAATCTTTTAGTTGCGGATTTAACGCATAGATGTAATATGGAATGTGCTAATTGCTACATTCCAAATAGAGATGTTCCAGATATGGACGTCGAAAAACTTTATGCCTTTCTCAATAAACTTCCTAAAAGAATTATTGTAAGACTCATTGGCGCAGAGCCAACTATGAGAAAAGACTTATGTGATATTGTGCGTAATGTAAAACGCAATGGACATAATGTAAGTTTAACTACAAATGGATTAAAATTAGCTTCACCTAAATATGTTCTAAAATTAAAACATTCAGGATTAAGAATGGTTTTAATTTCTATGAATGGCGCTGATGATGAAAAAGCTTATGAAGTTTTAGATGGCGGAACTTCTTATTGTAAATCAAAAATTAGAGCATTAAAAAATTGTATGTCTAATAATATGATTATCAATACAGGAACTATCATAGCCAAAGGCGTAAATGAAAGTGCTATCATGAGACAAGTTGCACTTTTTAGAGCATGTGCAAGCGAAACGAATTACAAACCGAAAGTAAAACCAATATTAAGATTTAAGAGTGTAGGAGCTATAGGCCGATATATGGAAAATTCTACATATACTCTTAATGAACTTAGAGAATTGGTGTGGAATTGTTTTCCATGGCTTGAAAAAGTTACAACAAATTCACCTAATCACGCAACTTTATGCGACTTATATGAAGCAGAAGATTTTTATCTAAGGCTTATTGATTGGGAAGTTGATGAAGAAGGTGTACCAGATTCAGGCAATGAATTACGAGGCAGAATAACACCTAATTGGAAATGTGCACCATTTTTTGAGCACGTTAAATCTAACGAAGGAGGGTATTAATGTGTTAGATAAGCAATTTGATAAAAACTTTAAAAATTTTACATATAAGGCTATAGATTTAGGAATCACATCAGAAGAAATTTCTTCTATGCTTAACGAGGTTGAAAGCGTTAAAGAAGAATGGAGAGGAAATGAATATAGAGGATGTGCAGGACTTCCTGTGTTTGGCGACTTAGTTGAAGAAAAAGATAGATTTAAAGGAAAAAGCGGAAAGCTTGATTGGACTCCTGCAGGAAAATTATGTCCAACAATACAAAAAGTATATAACGAAAAAATAAGACCAATCCTTGATCAGGATGCAAGAATTAATATATTAAAAACATATGCAGGAAATACTTTACATGAACATGTTGATTGTCAAGAAAAAGAAATAGGTACAACTCAACATAAGTTAAGAGTAGTCTTACAAGGAGAAATTGATAAACTATATTTTAGAAGAAGTAATGGTAGTAAATGGTATGTTCCAAATGATTATCACACGTATGTAATGGATGGAGGTCATCTTCATGCTTTAGAAGAAAGCAAAGAAACAAAAATTACTATGTGTATTGGTGCACCTTGGAAAGGCGCAATGACTCCAGAATATGAAAAAGTTTTAGATAATAGCCCCTATGAAGTGAAAGTTAAATATCCAAAAATAGATGATGAACATATAGACCCCCGATTCAAAAATGACAATAACGACTAAAACATATGCACTAGCTCATAATCCAGAAGTTATTCCTAAAGTACATGAATATCTTTCTAATGAATTATCTCAAAAAGACCTTGATGATTATTTAAAATACATAGGAAGATGGATAGCTGTTTCTTTTTGGTTTAAAGAATCTAAGAAAATTATAGGATTTGCTGCAGCGGAATATTTTCAAAATGGAGCAAGGCTTATGACTCGCATGTATAAAGGAAAAGAAATACGACATAATTCAAAAGTAAATATGCAAAAAGATACTTATGAAATTGTCTACGATCAATATAAAATTGCTAAAAGTTTAAATGTTGATTATGTTTTTATGTCACGCGAGAACAATCCTAAATCTTTTATAAATTATAATAATCAATTAGATTTTACCAATTGGAATATTGAAGAAGACAGATATCTTACGGGAAACGGAGAAACGTACAAATCTAGTTGGCAATATGTTATGTGGAGTCCAGTTACAGCTGGCGCGCAATTAGATTTAAAAGCGATAAGCAAGGAGGAATGGAATGAAACTTTCGCCAATTAAGATAGGATATACTGCAGAGGATGTAGATTATTATTCTAAAAAAGATGCTCATGAAGTCAGAGAAATGATTGCATGGAGTAGATTAGTTATTGTGAAAAATGACAATCCTGTACCTGCAGAAGCTCTTGTAAATTTTTATAAAAACATTGGCGATGTTGTACAACAAAGTGAAGACGTTGTAGGCTCTGGCGTAGATGGATTTCATGAAATAGTAAGAGTAAGAAGGCATGGTCTATTTACAGGAGATGAAGACGGAGAACTCGAATGGCACTGTGCAGGAATGAATAGAACTGGAGCAGAAAATATTGTTGCTATGTACATGAATGTTTTTAACTCAAAAGCTAATACGTGGTTTAGTGATGCTAAAAGAGCATATGAAGAGTTTCCAAAAAAAGAACTTGTTGATGAAGCTATGAGTAAAACAGTAAACTATCCAGAAAAAATGTTGGTAGGCGATACACATTATAAAAATGTATTCGCTGATGAAAAAACATATAAATCGTTTATTGATATTGATGGTGTTCCAGCACACACGAAACAAATAAGTCGTAAAAAGCTTGTAACAGAACATCCATATAGTAAGAAAAAAGGATTTCATTTCCCATGGTCTGTGATTAGAGGATTCCATGGAATGGATAGAAAAGAAAGCCACGCATTATATTATGAATTAAAAGAACATTGTATGAGTGATAAATACACTTATGAACATGTTTGGGATCCGTATGATATTGCATTAAGTGATCAAGAACATAGCTTACATAGAAGGGACCCGTATGAAGGTGATCGTGAATTATGGAGATCTGGGATCTGGTATAGATCTGAAGGAGCTTCTGCTTAGTTTTGGCATTGTCCATATTAAGAATGCTGAACTAAATATTATAGAATTTGCTGAACTTGCTGAAAAACTAGGTAAACCATTAAAGACAGAAAAACACACCGTTAATCAATATGTGCAAATGGTAAGCACAGATGGATTGTTTGAAGATAAAGAAGTAGATTGGCATAATGATTGGAGTTACGGGCGAGGTAACTACTATGGGACAATATTATACAACGTTAAGTCTGGCTCACTTGCGAACACTTATTTTGTCGACATGGCTGACGCTCCAAGAGAACTTAAAAAGAAATACAAAAATGAAGTAGGAGAATACTTTCCTCCTGAAAGTTTACAAGAAAAATGTTTTACTGAAAAGCAAATCAGAATTCTTAAGAAAATGAAAGTAACAAGACCCTTTGTACAAAAGTATAATGACAAAGAAATATTGTATTGCAGCCTTGGTACAATAAATAAAGATTTTCCAGACATTAGAGAATTTGCAGAAAATAATTCATATAAACATGAGTGGGAAGAAGGTGACATTCTTATATGGGATAATATGAGGATGATGCATAAACGCGATAGTTTTAAAGGGGAGCGAACATTATGGCGCGTACAGTTCGCTATATAAACGAAACAGTATATCATAAAAAGGAAAAAGATGGAAGTGAACACTGGGTCATCATTCTTAGGAACAGAAAAAAGGAGAATTGATTTGGATTTGTTTAGACATTTAAGAGCTTTCGCTCATCCATTTCCAAAAGTAAATCCATGGCCAGTTAGAATTATTGCTGGTCCTTGTCAACATGAATCATTTGCCGACAGTCTCGAAATAGCAGAAAAATGTAAAGAGATTGTTGAAGATGTAAAAGGTACTTACATTTTTAAAGCAAGCTTTGATAAAGCAAACCGATCGTATGGAGATGCTAAAAGAGGCTTAGGCATTGATAAAACACTCGAAGATTTTGCTAAAATGAAAAACGATATGCAAGATCTTAGAATATTAACAGACGTTCATGAACAATGGCAAATTGACATGATTGAAAAACAATTTCCAGATGTCATTGATGTCTATCAAATTCCTGCATTTTTATGTAGACAAACAGATCTTATACAAGCGGCATGCGCAACTGGCAAAACCGTAAATATAAAAAAAGGTCAGTTTATGGCTCCATGGGATGTTGATGGAATATTATCTAAAATCAATCCGGGCGATGAAGTTTGGATAACAGAAAGGGGAACAACACATGGATATAATAACTTGGTTGTTGACTTCACTGGCATACAGTATATGCTTGACACTTTTGATTGTGACATTATTTTTGATGCTACGCATAGTGTTCAAAGGCCGTCTAGTATGGGTAGATCATCTGGCGGTAACAGGGAATACGTTCCCGGGATGTGTAGAGCAGCCGCAGCAGTCGGAGTCAGAAACTTCTTCTTAGAAGTTCATGATGATCCAGATAACGCACCTTCTGACGGACCTAATATGGTTAAGTTAGAAAACTTTCAAAGAATCGTAGATGACATTATGAATATAAGTGAAATATGCGACCAGCAATCTTAATACCTGCACGTCTTGCTAGCACAAGATTTCCAGAAAAAATGTTACATAAGTTAGATGGAATTCCTCTTATTAAAAGAGTTTATGATGCGTGTAAAGATATGGATATCCCAACATACGTGTTAACAGATTCCATGAAAGTTGCAAAAGCTTCAGGCGCAGCAGCTCTTCTTACTCCAGAATGTGAAAATGGAACTGACAGGTGTTGTTATTGGGCTAACACAGATGCTCTTGCTACTAAGTATGATGTAGTTATTAATGTACAAGGAGATCTTCCTGACATAAGAAAAGAGCATGTAGAAGCAATAATTGAAGGACTTCAAAAACATAAAGTTTGCACACTTTACTGTGATATTGCTGATAGTAATAGGGACAATCCTAGCTATGTTAAAGTTGTCCATAACAAGAAGCGAGCAAAATGGTTTGGTAGAGGCATAAGTGGATATGGCCACCATCATATTGGCGTTTATGGATATCACATGAATGAGATTCGCCAGTATAGAAACCTTAAGAAATTTGAGTGTGAAGATCTCGAGAAACTCGAGCAACTACGTTGGATAATGAACGGCGTTGATATTGGGATAACAAAGGTCAAATATAGAGGACGAGAGATAAATACCCCTGAAGATGCTGTGTTATGGAATACGGAACGAGATACACCTCTATCGATTCCCTTCTCATAAAAAAAAGTGAAAAAAAGTGAAAAAAAGTGCATTTAATGGTTTACAATCCATTCGTATTGTGGTATAATATACTTATAAAATGAAAAAAGGCAATACTGCCCCAATTGAAGAAGGAATATAAATTATGGCACACGAAGTTGAAACAATGGCATACGCTGGAGAAACCCCATGGCATGGTCTAGGAGTACCAGTTAATAACGATCTTACACCAGAACAGATGATGCAAAAAGCAGGTCTTGACTGGACAGTTCAAAAAGTTGACGCATTTGTAAGAGTTGGTGATCAGGAAATCAGGACAGGCCAACAGGCACTAGTCAGGTCTTCTGATAACAAAATTCTTACGAACGTTGGTGAGAATTGGAATCCGGTTCAGAATGAAGATGCTTTTAATTTCTTCTCTGAGTTTGTAATGTCTGGTGATATGGATATGCATACTGCTGGTTCACTTAGAGGTGGCCAAATGGTATGGGCTCTTGCTAAGACTAATGAGTCATTTGATGTTTTTGGTGATGATAAAGTAGACTCTTATTTACTTTTCTCAAATCCTCATCAATATGGTAAATCTATTGATGTAAGGTTTACTCCAATCAGAGTAGTTTGTAATAACACTTTGTCTATGTCTCTTGGTATGGAAGCTGATAAGTCAGTAAGAGTTGGCCATAGAGTTGAGTTTAATGCCGATGAGGTAAAAGAAACTCTTGGTCTTGCTCATGAAAAATTCCTTGAGTATAAGGAAATGGCTCAGTATCTTGGTTCAAAGAGATACAATATGGAATCCCTCATCCAGTACTACAATGAGGTTTTCCCAAGAACTTCTCGCGATAAGATCGAAAATGTAGCAAATGCTGACGATCTTTCAAGAGCAGCAAGGCAGGCTTATGATGTTATTGGAACACAGCCCGGTGCTAAATATGCTGAAGGTTCTTGGTGGCAGGCACTTAATAGTGTCACATATATCACAGACCATGTGCAGGGTAGAGGTGGTGACACCAGACTTTACTCAAACTGGTTTGGTGGTAACCAACTTCGCAAGGTAAGAGCTGCGGAGAAAGCGGTTGAGTATGCTAACGCAGCTTAATTGTTCAACCAACGGGGGTTTGCTGCCATGGCGGGATTCCCCCACTCGAAAGGAGATGTAGTGAAAGTCGGCATTAGAGGTGGAACAATACTGGAAATCCTCGGTCCGTTCCTGCCGGATAGCTACGATGCATGGTGGTAATTGCAAGCCACCATGCATTTTTTCCTTTACATTAGGTAAGAATTGTGGTATAATAAGTCTATCTTATTAATGATTATGGAGAAAGTGAAATGCCAATTATGATGAAAAACAACCGGGAATCAACCTCTTACATTGGGACATTTCAAGTGGGAAATCCTGATGACACTTGTGAATTAGACATGGTGAAATCCATGGTGAAATGGTTTAATCAATCAATTCATCCAAAACACAAAGTAAGACTTTGTCTTAGAGGACGTAAACCTAAAACCAAATATAATTATCTTGGAGGATATCTCCAAGCGAAATCTAAAGGACCAGTTTCCTATAACCCCTCAGGAAATATAATGGGTGGGATAAAAAATGCCACCGTCCTTGATGCCTACATTTATAGGCGTGCTTAATTCAAATCGGTGACGTAATCCTTTCCTTTCCTAACGTCACCTGCAAGGGAGTGTCACTTAACTGTGCACTCCCTTTTTCTTATAAATAGTACAAATAATAATTTACATTCTATAGAAACTGTGGTATAGTTTTCTTAAGTTAATTAATAGGAGCAACTTATGAAAAAATTTCTAGAACTCTATAAGCTATTCGAAGCTGTAGAGATAAGTGACCTTGATTCTGAATTCCTTAAGAAAGCTATGAAGCTGACTAACTTTAATCTTAGTCCAACTGACTTTCAAAGTTTGAAGTATAAAAAAGAAATACAGTTCTTATTCAGAACACACTTCTTTCCTGACTTTGATCTTGAGGATTGTCTTGATCAGGTTGATGTTAACAAGCTCAATAACGTTGTTGCTAAATTGAAAAAAATAGATTCAACAATGTTCACTAAAATGCATCAATATAATCTTAAAGGTATTGGTCCCGGAGAAGCTACTCTTTACTTCTTATTGAATAAAGCACATCTTGGCGGCGGTACTTCTGCCGGCGTTGATCTGGTTCACGGATCTTCGAAGTATGAAGTCAAGTCTGTTACTCTCTCACCGAGTGGATACGTTAAAGATTTTAAGATTGGTGGAACTGAAAACTTAGCAGGGATTATTACTAAGGCAGTAGAGCTTAAGAAGAAGGCTATTAAGAAGTACACTAATAGAGATACTGAAATCAATAAAACTCAGATTGGTGACATCAAGAAAAAATTTCCAAGAGAGTGGCAGAAGATTGAGAATGAGTATAAGAATCAAGCTTATAACTATTTTAAAAATCATGACGTTATCTTCATGAACAATAAGACTAAGAAGATTGGAGAGATTATTGCTATTAAGAAAGTTGGGAAGAAAGATATTGAATTAGAGAATATTACATCTGGAACAGTAAAACCAGCGATCAAGGTGAAGTAATGCAATCATTCAAAAATTATATCACAGAACAAAAGAATACACATATGACTCACATAGAGGACAAGGTCCTTTATGGTGGAGTGAATGGAACTCGCCAAGCAATCAACGCATTGCGTGAATTGAGAAATATGCTAGGAGGAGTCAAGGATGGGAAAATTTCGGTCAAGTGGGACGGGGCGCCGGCGGTATTCTGCGGCATCGACCCCAGTGATGGAGAGTTCTTTGTTGCTAAAAAAGGTATCTTCAACGCGAATCCCAAAGTATATAAAACTAACAGTGATATCGATGACGATACTTCTGGTGATCTTAATGCTAAACTTAAATCTGCATTAAAGGAATTACCTTCTCTTGGTATAAAAGGAGTTATTCAAGGAGATTTTTTATTTGGACCCGGTGATGTAAAGACAGAAAAAATAAAAGGCCAAAGTTATTTAACTTTTCACCCGAACACAATTGTATATGCTGTTCCTTCAGATTCTCAAGCGGCTAAAGATATTAAGAAAGCTACTATTGGAATCGTCTGGCACACCACATATAAAGGATCTACATTTGAATCTATGAAAGCATCTTATGGCGTCAATGTAAAGGGGCTTAAAGCGAGCTCAAAGGTTTGGTCACAAGATGCCATATTACGCGATTTAACTAAAGCAACCATGACAGCTAAAGAAACGGAGGAAGTGAATGGACATCTTAGCAATGCAGGTAAAATTTTTAATAAAATTGCAGGAACTACTTTACGCCAGCTCGAAGCAAATCAAACACTGGCACAGCACCTTGAAACGTTTAATAACACGTATGTCCGTGAAGGTCAAATTGTTACTAATACAACTAAGCACGTTTCAAATCTTCTAAAATGGATCGATAAAAAATACCAGAAAGAAGCGGATAAAAGAAAAACAGATAAAGGCAAGAAAGCACAATACGATAAGAGAGATGAATTACTTTCTTTCTTTTCACCAGAGAATAAAAAAAGTCTTGTCCAGATCTATGAATTGCAAAAAGTTATCGTTCTTGCAAAATTAAAACTTATAAATATACTACAAAGGTTAGGTAATATTGACACCTTTGTTAAAACCAAGCAAGGTTTTAAAGTCACTGGTGCAGAAGGTTACGTAGCCATAGACCAACTTGGTGGTGATGCAGTGAAAATTGTTGATCGTATGGAATTTTCATACAATAACTTTTCACCCGATATATTAAAAGGATGGGATAAGCCGGGAAGAAAATGATAAAGTTTAAAGACTATAACGACACTTATGATTCGCTAGCTGAAGGCACTTTGACTACAGATGCTTTCGAGGAGTTATCGCTAGCAGGTAGAAGAGCTCTTGCTCGTTCTGCTAAAAAAAATAGAATGAAACTCGCCCGGGGTCGGAAGATATGGAAGAAGCGAAAAGCTGGTACTTCGCGTATCAATCGTAGAGCTTCACGTCAGGCCCGATCAGATCTCAAGAAAAAGTTTTCAGGTGGCAGGAAAGTCACCTCAGTTGCCGCCAAAAAGAATTTAGAGCGTAGAGCCAGTAAAATGGGTAATAGACTAAAACAACTTTCGCGTATGCAAAGAGCGCCAAAGAGAAGAGCGGATAGACGATAATGTCAGATTCAGTAACAATAGAACAATCCATAGGAACGTTTGAAGGAACCAAGAATATTAATGTTGGTGGCGGAGAATCTATGGGTGATGTTCAAGCTGGAATTGAATTTATCTATCATATGAGAGAACACTTATTAGACGTAGGTGTAGCAACTATATATTGTTTAGTTGTATATGCTATTGTCTTATGGTTGAAAAAAAGGTTTAGTAATGATTAATAGATTCAGTCAATTCTTAGTAGAAGAAGAAAAAATTTGCTATTGGACATTTGGAAGAATGAATCCACCTACTATTGGGCATGGAAAATTGCTCGATAAATTAGCGTCAAAGGCGGGAAAAAATACAGTTCGAGTATTTTTATCTCAGTCGCAAGATAAAAAGAAAAATCCATTGTCTTATACAGACAAGGTAAAGTTTGCTAGAAAAATGTTTCCAAAGCACGCACGAAATATTGTTATTAACAAAAAAGTTAAAACATTTATTGAAGCTGCTCAGTCTTTAGAAAAAGAAGGATTCAAAAAAATAGTCATGATTGTAGGCTCAGATAGAGTAACACAATTTGATACAGTATTGCAAAAATATAATAAAAAAGATTATAACTTCGAGTCAATTAATGTGGTGTCTGCAGGAGAAAGGGATCCTGATTCTGATGGCGCAGAAGGCGCATCAGCAACTAAGCAAAGAGAAGCTGCAAAGGATAATAACTTTGCAACATTTTCTCAAGGATTGCCAAAACAATTCTCTAATGCAGACGCCAAAAAATTATTTAATGCAGTACGTGCTGGATTAGGCCTTAAAGAACAAACAGAATTTCACCATCATTTAGATTTAGGAAAAAAATCTGATGTAAGAGAAGAGTATGTTAGTGGAAGCCTTTTTACAGAAGGTGATGAAGTTATTATCAAATCAAAAAATAAGAAAGGTGTCATTGCACATCTTGGATCTAATTATGTAATCGTGGAGAGTGAAGGTATGAAATTCAGAAGCTGGCTAGAAGATGTTATAGTTGAAAAATCTTCTCCTCAAGATCCTGACATTAAAGATAAAGATGGAACACAGCCTGCAGCCTACCATAAAGGCATTAAAACAAAATCAACAAAATCTAAAAGAGATACGCATTTTAAAAAGAATGCAGATAAAGCTGATGATGATCCTTCAGCATATAAGCAAGCACCGGGCGATGCGTCTGCAGAAACCAAACCTTCTAAACATACTAAAAAATTTAAAGCTATGTTTGGTGAATCAGCCGATGCAGCTATTAAGAAGAAAGCTGAAAAGTCTGGCATGCCACCCGGCATCTTAAAAAAAGTTTATAACAGAGGCGTAGCAGCGTGGAAAGGTGGACATCGTCCCGGAACCACACCACAACAGTGGGGACTTGCTCGCGTTAATTCATTCATAACAAAGTCAAGCGGTACTTGGGGTAAGGCCGATAAAGACTTAGCAGCAAAAGTAAGGGGCTAAACATGAGAGATTTCTTCAAACTACGTGAAAGTATGACCGATTTTACGAATCGAGATTACAAACCGGGTGCTACTGAGCAGGAAAAACGTAATGCTATTAAGAGAAAAAGAGCAGACGTTGAAGAAGGAACGTGGCATTTGCCAAGTGATAAAAAAGTTGCAGCTATGTTTAAAAAGGCAATGATGAAACCTATTATCTTAGGAAACGAAGGTGATGATGCTATTGAAGTTATCGGAGCATTTATAGGAGATGATGAACTATATGACGATATATATGTTGCAGGAAAGAAAAAGCCAAAAGGTGATGCACGACCAGTTATCAAAAAGGCTATGAAAAGATTAGGAATTGATCCTAAGACATATTTTTGGGCAGGATCAAAAGAATCTGTTGAAGAAAAGAAAAAAGAAACTCCAGATGAATGGATGAAAAGAACAGGCAAAAAACCTACAAAGGTTAAACCCGGAACAGGCAAAGCTGGTAAAACAGCAATTAAAAAATTTAAAAAATCTTTTGGAAATATGAAAGACAAAGAAGCTGAAGTGGATGAAGGCAAAGCTTATGGTCCTACTGGAATAGCATATGCTGTTAAGACAGGACACCCCGATGAAGTAGATCCTAAAACCAAGAAAAAATATCCTGAAAGACAAACTCCTAAGTACAAAAAACAATGGGCAAAAACTAACAAAGAATCAATTGCCGAAGAATATCCAGATGGATATAGTAATACTTGGAGAGATCGCGAAGGAATGGTCTTTGATAGATTTGATATGCAAGAAGAAGTAAAAGTAGATGAAGCAACAGACATTTTTAACAAGGGTGGCATACATGTTACTCGATTTGCAATGGGCAAAGGTAAGTTAGGATTTCAATTCAATTTTGGTAAGATCGGAAGATACATACAGGTTCCATACGAAAAATTATCAGTGCTTGATCAGGCTATTAAGATGGCAAAGAAAGCTGGTAAGTCTGGAAAACAAGGTGATCTTCCTATTGCTGATGATGTCAATGAAGAAGGCGGTGCCGGATTATTTGGAACTACAGCCTTGAGAAAAAAATATGAAGATGAAACTCCCGGACAAGGTCAAAGAGAATCTACTGCTGCATATGCCAAGTCTCTAGAAAAGATCGCAAGAGATAAACAACTTGCATCTATATCTGACAAGGATAAGCAAACGCTTATGAAGATTGCTGCGATGCTAGCGAAAGAGAAGAAGAAATGATAAAGTTCAAGCATTTTTTAGAAGGTAATGGTCTATGGGCCAATATACATAAGAAGAGAAAAGAAGGTAGACCTATGCGAAAGCCAGGGTCAAAAGGTGCACCTACTAAAAAAGACTTTGACAGTGCTCGCGGCGAAGGAGTTAATGAGCTTTCTAAAAATACTATGAAGCGTTATTTGAAAAAATCTAAAAAGTCTGAAAAAGAATTAATGAAAAAGGCTGATCAGATGCATAAGGATGCTGGTCCTCCACAAGGTAAAAACTATGGTGATTGGTTATCGAAAAAGTATGCCGCTTCTGCAGTTAGAGACAAAGGATTGAATAGACGAGGCGGTCAGATGATGGCCAAAGCTAAACTTTCAAAAAAGACTAGAAAAGAAGAAGTTGAAGTAGATGAAAAAAAATCAGAAACATGGGAAGCAGGTTATAAACGTAGAGTAGTTAAAACCACGAGTGATGAGCATAAAAAAAAAGGCTATAACTGGAGAATCAAAGGTAAAGAAAGACCTGAGATCTCTATAAAATTATATAAAGATAAGCCTTCACAGGCTGAATTTAACAAACAAATGAAAAGAGTTGCAGGACATGAATTCGGCTGATAAAACAGTTAAAAGCATTCGAGAAAACATTATCGATAAGATATGTGAAAAGTGTGATGAACAACTCTATGGTGATTTAGAACTAACCGAAGCTGAGCATGAAGGAAGAAAGGTTACATTAAACGATCCTATTCGAACATCCGAAAACAAGAATAAAAAGTTTAAAGTATATGTTATGGGACCAAAAGGTAAGGTAGTAGTGGTAAGGTTTGGAGATCCAAATCTAAGCATTAAAAGAGATGATCCAGCGCGTCGTAAATCTTTTAGAGCTCGTCATAATTGCGATAATCCAGGGCCTAAGTGGAAAGCGAGATATTGGTCATGTTATCAATGGAGAGCAAGCGCTAAAGTAGACAACTAGAAAGTTTTAATTAATGGGAACACAAAAAATGGTAACAACACCACGCACTACACAAGCTCAGCGATTAGATCGTATTGAGGAAAAAATAGATAGACTGTCAGAAGTGATGATTACTATGGCACGAGCAGAGGAGAAGATTACGAATCTGTCAACAGATCACGATAAGATGTATGATAGGATAAACAAATTATCTGTGAAATTGGATGATATTGAAGAAAAAGTCATCCAGAATACGCAAACAACTGCGACTATTCATAAGCTATTTTGGATTGTAGTTGCAGCCGCATCGGCTGCTATTGCGGGCCAAATTTTTAACTGGTTTTAATAAAGGAGTCAATTATGTTCAAAACCGAAAATATAAAGAGCATAGGACGAGCATACTTGGAAGTCCTAGGCATCAATGAAAAAAGTAAAAAGTCAGCCGAAGAAGATGCATCAAATGATAAATCTGATGACGGCGATGGAATGGATAAAGTAGATCCAAAGGCTGTCAAGAAAAAGTTTAAAGATCGTAAAGATAAAGACATCGATAATGATGGTGATACAGACGATTCTGACGAGTATCTTCATAAGAAAAGAAAAGCTATTTCTAAATCTTCTGACGACGAAGACGATAAAGAAGATGATGATGAGCAAGAAGAAGGTAAGCGCGGATTTATAGCTGCTGCTAAAAAGGCGAAAGAAAACGGTGATAAGAAGTTTACTTTTGCTGGTAAATCTTACGATGTTGAAGAAGCTCTTGAAGGTAAAGTTCCTTCATATGCAAATAGAAAAACTGCTAAAGCTGAGAAAGATGCAAGAACAGCCGCTCAAAGAAAGAAGGCAGGTCTTGATGATAATGTAAATCATGATAAAGAAGATATGCTAGTTGAAGATAATAATGAAACTTATAAGTGGGGCGATATTAATATGGCGTTGACATATCATGGTGTTAAGCCTGCACTTATCATGAAAGTAGTTGGTAGTTTGAAGAAAATTAAATCTGGTAAACTTAAACTTAAATTTAAAGAAGAAGTAAATGAAGCTGATGCGCATACCAAAGGTGCAGCACCAGCCGAACCTCAAGATTCTAAAGATAGCAACACTGCTAAAAAAATGAGGAAAGACCACGAAGGTCCTACTGTCGATTATCCTGGGAAGGATAAACAAGATAGTGCGGATAAAGTAAAACCATCACCTACTGCAGGAAGAGTTGCAAATATGGGTGATAGAAATCCACTTAAAAAGAAAAAGGAGAACTAAAATATGAATATTGCACCACCGGGATGGGCAAAAGACGCGATTCCTACTGTAAGAGGATGGGTCAGCCCAAAAGGCGAATTACTTAAATCACAAAAAATTGCACAAGAAGATGTTGATGCATATTTGAATACAAGTGATTTTGTCGTAGAATCAGAGCCAGCACCACAAATGCTTAATGAGGCTCCTGCAAATCATCAAGGATTAGAAGATTATAGTAAATCTGAACTTGAAGCTTTAGGAAGACAACATAACATTGAGCTTAATACTCGTAAGAGCAAAGCTTCAATGGCAAAGGAACTCGAGGAGCATTTACTTAGTTAATAGATAAAGGTATAATATAATCTTTATTGAAAGCTAAATTATGTTTGATGAGTTAACTGAGAAAAATCTTCTTCTTTATGCAGCAAAAAATTACTATAATCCTTTAGGTGCAAGCTCTGATGAGTTTGAAGAAGATTTAAAAAAATTTAAATATATTAAGCGTTTAGTTAATCGATACCTTGACAGTGGAGAACTTTCTGAACGCTTAATTATGAATCACTTAATTGTGGTTTTTAATGTCTTTGGTATTGAAGCAGGCGTGAAAATTTTAGGGTTAAAACTTGAAGGAAGGCATTGGCCAGTTGTAAAACCATTTTTATTATATTTAAAATATATTAAGAACGATGAGTTTACAAATATAAACATGGATAAAATTGTTGTAAAAAAGTTGAGAGTACTATGATGGCAGAATTAAAAGAAGGAATTCTAACAAGAGCAGCTGACCTTGTTTATACTTTTCGTTTTTTAAAATTACTGGTGACTCCTTGGAATAAGATGAAAGCCTTTGAACTTGGAATTATTGATGAAAACGGTAAACGAGATAAAAAGGTAAAAGTTGCCGGCAATGATATGAAATCTGCTTATACACCATTTCACCGTCTTGTATTTAGCGTTAAACGATTCATTGGCATGGCTCCAGGAGGTAAAACTCGAATTGGATCGTATATTGCAGCCTTATTACTTTTAAAAGATAACTATAAAATAAGAGAAGATGGTCTACTTAAGATCACTGAAGAAGTAGGACTTGAGCCTCTTGATTTTTTATCAGAAGGTTCACAGTGGTTTTTATTAGACGATAAGATGCTTACTCCTGGGCGATATAAAATTTGTAATGATACTATATTAGCATCTTCATATGAGCCTATGGTAAATGCTAAAGATACTCTTATCGCTGAGCCTAACGCCTATCCAAAAGGTGAAGTTTTTGGAATAGATGTTTATGAGCTTACTCACGAAGCAACCAACCAAAAAGTTTACTGTACAATCAGCGAACTTTATAAATAAAGCCATGAAAAGAATTAAAGAAGAAATACCAGCAACTAATACAACCTCTGTGGCGGGTGCAGGTGATGATGGTATTGTAGTCGTTAAAAAGAAAAAAAAGAAAAAGCCACTTTATCCGGGTTATGAGGAAATGGTGGCAGTCGATAGAAGATTAAAAGATCAATCACAACCAAGACTCTTAAAACGTTTTAGAGCACACATGGAGGAAAAATAAATGGCAGCATTGTTAACTTGGTTAACAACTCACTGGATCGCAATTGTGGTCGGTGCATTTGTAGGGTGGAATGTTCCACAGCCGACATATATGAAAAAAATACAAACCTGGGTTATGGGAAAAATTAAAAGGAATTAAATTATGTTATCGATATTAGGGTCTTTAATAGGATTTGCCGGTTCTGCAGTTCCTGCAGTAACTGACATTTTTAAAGGAAAGGATGAGCGTAAGCACGAGCTTGATAAGATGAAAATGATGGCTGAGCTAAAAAAGCAGGGCATGGATTTTGATCTTAAAATGTATGATACTATGGGAGCTGATAAAGAACACCAGCGTCTTATGGATCATGACATTGCTATATCCAAAGGAACCGGCTTTATGTCAGGTTTACAAAAGTCTGTAAGGCCTGTGATAACTTATGCATTCTTCGGATTGTTCGCAGCAATTGAAATTACATTGTTGCAAGATGCAATTACAAGAGGCGTTGAATTCAGTGATGCTATTAAGTTATTATGGGATGATGAGACTAAAGCTATCTTCGCAGCTATAATCTCATTTTGGTTTGGTTCAAGAGCAGTCGAAAAAGCTCGAGGAAAATCAAAATAGTCCTTTACTTTTACAGCAAACTATAGTATAATATATCTAAACAATTACATTTAGGCGTCTTAACGAAAAAATGACATAGGACGCAGGAGGAAACGTATGTCGAAAAATCAGCTACCTACACTATACCAAGAGTTTATTCATTTATCCCGTTATTCAAGATGGTTACCAGAAGAAGGACGGAGAGAAACGTGGTCTGAAACGGTTGGACGATATTTTGACTTTTTTGATGAGCATGTCAAAGAAATGCACGATTTCAAAATCCCTAAAGATATTAGAAATGAACTGGAAGAAAACGTACTAAGCATTGGTGTTATGCCTTCAATGCGTTGTCTTATGACTGCGGGCGAAGCTCTTAAGCGAGAAAATATTGCAGGATATAATTGTTCATATGTAGCTATAAATCGTGTTCAAGCGTTTGATGAAATTTTGTACGTTCTAATGAATGGAACAGGTGTTGGATTTTCTGTTGAGCGTCAATTTGTAAGTCAACTTCCTTCAGTAGCTGAGGAGTTCTTTGAAACAGAAACAACGGTTGTAGTTGCAGATAGTAAACTTGGTTGGGCTAAAGCATTTAAAGAAATTGTTGCTATGCTATATCAAGGACAAATACCTACATGGGACTTATCAAAAGTAAGAGCAGCAGGTACTCCTCTTAAAACGTTTGGTGGTAGAGCATCAGGTCCTGAGCCTCTTGAAAGATTATTTCAATTCACCGTAGAAACTTTTAGTGGTGCTGCAGGGCGTAAACTTAATTCTGTTGAGTGTCATGATATTGTTTGTAAGATTGCAGAAATTGTTGTTGTTGGAGGCGTAAGAAGATCTGCTCTTATTTCTCTTTCTAATCTAAGCGATGATAGAATGAGACATGCAAAAGCAGGTCAATGGTGGCAAGATAATGGTCAAAGAGCTCTTGCAAATAATTCAGCCGCATATACTGAAAAGCCTGATATGGGAATCTTTATGGATGAATGGAAATCTTTGTATGATTCTAAATCAGGAGAAAGAGGAATATTCAATCGTCAATCTGCTACAGAGCAAGCAGAAAGAAATGGTAGAAGAAAAACTGAAGGATACGAATATGGAACAAACCCATGTTCAGAAATTATTTTAAGAGATAGAGAATTCTGTAATTTAAGTGAGGTAGTAGTAAGAGCATCTGATACAGAAAAAACTCTTATGAAAAAAGTAGAACTTGCTGCGATCCTTGGTACTTTACAATCAACTCTTACAAATTTCAAATATGTGTCAAAACATTGGAAAGCTAATTGCGAAGAAGAAAGACTTCTTGGTGTATCATTAACTGGTATTATGGATTGTGAATTTACTAATGGCAAGAAAGATGGACTACAAAAACTTTTAGAAAAATTAAAAGCACATGCAATTAAGACGAATGAAGAGTGGGCTAAAAAAATTGGTATTCCACAGTCTGCAGCTATTACGTGTGTTAAGCCTTCTGGTACTGTATCTCAACTTGTCGATGCTGCTAGTGGTATCCACGCTCGTCATAATCCTTATTATATCAGGACAGTACGAGGTGACAAAAAAGATCCTCTTACTCAGTTTATGGCTAATTCAGGATTTCCTATCGAAGACGACGTAATGAATCCAAGCCATACGTCTGTTTTTTCGTTTCCAATGAAAGTTGATGCATCTGCAGTTTTTAGAAAAGATATGTCGGCTATTGAACAATTGGAAATTTGGTTAATGTATCAAAAACATTGGTGCGAACATAAACCATCTGTTACTATTACCGTTAAAGAAAGTGAGTGGATGGAAGTTGGAGCATGGGTTTTTGAAAACTTTAAATGGATGAGCGGTGTTTCGTTCTTGCCATTTAGCGATCATTCTTATAAACAAGCACCTTATCAGGATTGCGATAAAAAGGAGTATACCGAAATGCTTAGTAAAATGCCAAAAGAAGTTAATTGGGCAGCTCTATCTGAGTATGAAAAATCAGATATGACTGTCGGCGCCCAAGAGCTAGCATGCTCTGCTGGCTTTTGTGAGATACAGTAGTGGTTTGGTATTGGATAGAATGCATGGATTGTGATGCAGAAATAAAAGTTCAAGTAAAGGGTGAAGATGAGTTTGAGCCTTCTTATTGTCCGTTGTGCGGAAGCGATGCCACATCAGGAGAAATGGACTCGGACGGTTCGTAAACGTAGATATATAACCTTATGTGGTTATATAATAACGAAACGCTTGAAGAAACTCCTGAAGAATATCAAGGATTTGTTTATCAAATAACAGAAATTGATACAGGTAAAAAGTACATTGGAAAGAAGAATTTCTGGAGACGTAAAACACTCCCCGTCACTAAGACGCGTAAGAGAAGAGTACATTCGCGTGCAGAATCTGACTGGAGAGAATACTTCGGTTCATCAACTAAGTTATGTGAATTGGTGGAAGAACGCAGTACCAAGCATTTTAGAAGAGAAATCCTCCGTCTTTGTAAGACTAAAGGAGAAATGTCTTACTATGAAGCAAAACTTCAATTTGAAAAAGATGTTCTTTTGAGTGACGAATATTTTAATGAATTCATTGGATGCAAGATACATTCAAGACATATAAAAAAGTGAAAAAAAATGCATTTTATGGTTTACAAACCATTCGTACTGTGGTATAATAAAGCTATATTAATGGAAAGGACTCTATATTATGTACAAAATCTCAACTAACATCAACTACAATACATCTAAATCTTTAATCAAACAATTCGCAACCACCCACGGCTGTGTCTTATCAAAATTTCAAACAAACGATCCCGCCGGCGGAAATCATCTATGTGAATTCTCATCACATAACAAACATTACATTATGGAATTATGTGACCAACTTGAAATCTCTCATTCCAAAATAACCTATCAACGGATCTCATAATGATTTTACTTGACTATAACGCAATCTCTATTGCATCTATTATGGTGCAAAAATTAGATATTCAAGAAAACTTAATACGACACATGATCTTAAACACAATAAGAATGTATCGTCAAAAGTTTGGAGAAGAATATGGAGATATGGTTATTTGTTCTGATGCTGGAGGAAACTGGCGAAAGTCTGTTTATCCTGAGTATAAAGCTAATCGTAAAAAAGGAAGAGATGAATCCAGTTTAGATTGGAATGAAATCTTTCGTGTTATCTCTCTTGTAAGAGAAGAGATAAAAGAAAACTTTCCTTATAAAGTCCTTCATATTGAAGGGTGTGAGGCGGATGATATCATTGCTCAATTGTGTTATAACACACAAGAGTTTGGTCAATATGAACCAATAATGATAGTCTCCGCCGATAAGGATTTTGCTCAGTTGCAGGTGCTAGATAATGTAAAACAATTCTCACCTATGACAAAGAAATTCATCAAAGAGGATAATCCTAGAGTTCAACTCATGAACCTAATCCTTTCTGGTGACACGTCTGACGGCGTTCCGAATGTCCTTTCCGACGACAAGTGTCTTGTCGAGGAACGCCGTCAGACACCGCTTTCTTATAAAAAGAAACAACTATTAGCAGAAGATCCACAAGCTCTTGGAGAATCTGTATATAGAAATTATATAAGAAATAAAAAAGTTATAGATTTGACCGAATCGCCTGATCGTGTAAAATCTGAAATTATAAATAAATTTAACAGCCAGAGTCCGTGGTCCAATAAAGGTAAGGTGTTTCCATATCTTGTTGGTAAGAGACTTAAATTGTTATTAGAAAAAGTGGAGGAGTTCATATAATTATGGTTATGTCTGTCTGGGAAACTCTTGATTCGATGAATAAAAAACGATCGAAGGAAGATAAGATTAGAATATTAAAAGAAAATGAATCATGGGCTTTGAAGGATATTATTCGTGGCTCAATTGATGAATCAGTAGAATGGAATTTGCCTCAAGGTGATGCACCATATACGCCCGCACCGGAAGAAAGTCATCCTGCAAATCTGCAGCGTGAAAACCAAAAATTTATTTATTTCGTTAAAGGTGGTCAAGGAGACCACATGCCTGCGTATAAACGTGAACGAATATTCTTAGGAATACTCGAAGGCGTCCATCCAAAAGATGCAGAATTAGTTTCCAACATGGTTAGGAAAGTCATACCAAAAGGGCTATCAAGACCTATTGTTGAACAAGCTTTCCCTGGTCTTTTAAAAGATGACAGTAGAAGCGTAAATACTAATTGATGTATCAAACCTCAAATCAATCCAAGCCGTATATCTTTCTTCGGAGAGCTATGCGGTTTTTACTTTCTATAGGAGATACAAAAATGACACAAGCCGAAAGATTAGAAAAAGACGTGAAAGATTTAGAACATTATGCTCTTAGGTTAAAAAAGAAAGGCAAAGTGGATTTGGCTAAAAAAATCTTAATAAAGAAAGAATACGCATTAGCATATCTTAACGGAGAAAATTCTATGAAATTTGCTTCATAAAATGGTGTACTTTTTGTTATGAATGTGGTATAATATTATTATAGAAAGTGAGACTTATTATGAATATATTTGTGCTTGACAAAGATCCTGCAAAAGCAGCAATGATGATGTGCGATAAGCATATCCCCAAAATGGTTGTGGAAAGTGCGCAAATGCTTTCTACTGCTCATCGCATGTTAGACGGTAAATTAGAAAAGAGGCCATCGAAGTCTGGTAAAACAATGGTGAAGCATTGGATTCTAGATGATCAATATATGGAAAACACTTTATATAAAGCCGTTCACATGCATCACCCGTGTACTACATGGACTATGGAATCAGCACAAAATTACAGGTGGCATTTTTATCATTTCTCAGCTTTAGGCAAAGAATTCGAATATCGTAGAAATAAAAAACATTCTACTATTGAACTTCTTATTGACGCCTTAGCTAACTTACCTATAAATATCACAGACGGTCCTAGGACAGAATTTGCTCAAGCTATGAAAGCTTATCCAGATTGTATGGTGGAGGGTGATGCTGTACAGGCTTATAGAAATTATTATCACGAAGCTAAACCTTTCGCTGAATGGCAATGGGGAAGGGAAGCTCCAACATGGTGGAAGGGATATAGTGGTGCCAACTTACACAGTTAAAACAAAAAATGGATCAGACGAATGGGACGTTCAATGTTCCTATGATGAATTACAAACTTTATTAAAGGATAAAGATTTGGTTCAAGTTCCTAAGTTTCCAGCTATTCTAGGAGGTGTTGGAAATACACACCCTAATTCGAAAACATCTGACGGTTGGAAGGATCATTTAAAAAGAATAAAAGCTGGATCTGGTCGCGGAAATACGATAGACGTATAATGGGTAGAAAAACAAAAAATAATGAAACGCCTAGAAATAATTCTATGACCGTTAAGTTAGATGATCTTAATGAATTTCAAGCATTAACTAAAAACCAAGAATATGCAACAACAGCATGGGATGAAGGAGATCATTTAGTTTTAACTGGTTCAGCAGGTACTGGTAAAACTTTTTTAGGAATGTACTTAGGTTTAGAAGAAACTTTAGATAAAGAAAAACGATATGATCAAATGGTTATCATTAGATCAGTAGTGCCTGTAAGAGAGATTGGTTTCTTACCCGGTACTTATGAAGAAAAGATAGATAGTTATACAGCTCCGTATCGATCTATTGCATCGGAGCTTTTTGGCGATTATGCAGCATTTAATAAAATGACAAATGCTAATCAATTAATTTTTGAATCTACCTCATTTATGAGAGGTGTTACTTATGACAATAGTGTAATTTTAGTAGATGAAATGCAAAATTTAAATTTTCATGAACTTGATTCCATTATTACTAGAATAGGAAAAAATTGCAGAATCATATTCTGTGGAGATTATCTACAAACCGACTTCAAATATGATGATGAGAAAAACGGGATTATGAAGTTTATGGCGATTGTAGAGCAGCTAAAGAATTTTACGGTGATAAACTTTGGTTGGGACGATATTGTGAGGTCAGATTTCGTCAGAGATTATATTATGACAAAAGAAATGTTAAAAATATCTTAGGAGGAACTATGGCTTTTAAATTATCAAAAAGATCTTTAGATCGATTAGAAGGAGTTGATGAACGTCTTGTAGACGTAGTCAAACTTGCAATAGAAGAAACAACAATTGATTTTGGAGTTATTCAAGGACTAAGAACTCTTGAAGAACAAAAGAAGTTGTTTGAATCAGGTGCTTCCCAAACAATGAAGTCAAAGCACCTTGATGGTCAAGCAGTTGATCTGATGGCCTACGTTAGCGGAAGAGGTAGTTGGGAACTTAACGTTTATGATGAAATTGCTGATGCTATGAAATGGGCAGCCGATGATATGGGTGTGCCAATTCGTTGGGGCGCAGCATGGCATATTGCCGACATCCGAGAATGGGATGGCACAATGGAAGACGCGATGAATGATTATGTAGATACTCGTCGCGCCGAAGGACGGAGGCCTTTTATAGATGCACCACATTTTGAAATTAACGAGTAGTGTCCTATTTCTTTTATTAATAGGATGTACACCTGTAGCGGCGCAAGATTTAGGTAAAGATCCACCGCCGTTTTCAGAAGAATTAGAAAAAAGTGAAGGAGAAATGCCACAGGTTGGCATATTTTATAATTTATGTATGCCATTGCAACTTTTTAGTGATACTATAAAAGCTGCAAAAGAAAAACTTATATTCACATCTCCTTCACAACAACATGGTCCGTATGCATTAGTAATGATATTCACAAATGAAACTAAAAACACATATACAATTGCTTTACAAAATACTCAATTGCCAAATGTGCATCCTACAAAGGTGTGCTTATTAGCAAGTGGAAATGGATTTGAATTTATGATACCAATAGGAATACGAATTTGAAATTTCTTCATGAAAAAATAGACTTAGGTTATGATGATCTAAGTGCCGATACTAGTACGACAGGGAGAGTTTATGATACTCCAGATGGTAAATACCCGAGTGTTACAACCGTTCTTAAGATTCTTAGTGAGGACTCCATCGCCGCATGGCGAGCACGAGTCGGCGAAGATGAGGCGAACAAGATTAGCTATAGAGCTAGCAATCGCGGTACTGCTGTACATAATATTATCGAACGATATTTGAGTAATGAAGATTTAAATTTTAGTATGTTTCAACCTCACATTGTCCAATCTCTTAAAAATTTAAAACCAATTCTTGATAAAAGAATTTCAGTTATCTATGCGCTTGAAGCGCCATTATATAGCAAGTACTTAGGAGTTGCAGGAAGAGTTGACTGTGTTGGAATGTTTGATGGTGTTCCATCAATTATAGATTTTAAAACCTCAGCTAAAAAGAAATATAAAAAATGGATTGAAAATTATTTTATTCAAGAATCTGCATACGCAATCATGTGGGAAGAAAGAACAGGTATGCCTTGTCCTAACTTAGTCACAATTATGGATGTAGATAATGATGAACCTTTAGTCTTTATCGAACATCGTGATAATTGGACTAAAAAATTATTAAGAACAATAGAGCTTTATAAACAAAAACAGTTCTGGAACTTAACACAAAAACGAGGTGGAATGTGAAACGTTTCGAAAAAATAATACTAACCGACTGTGATGGGGTGCTTCTTAATTGGGAGCAAGGATTTCACCATTGGATGATTCGTCATGGTTATGAAATGAAAGGTGATTGGGATCTCACTTATGATATTGCGGAGAAATATGGATTAAGTACAGAAAAGAAGAAACATCTGGTTAAGATGTTCAATGAAAATGCAGATATTGGTTACTTAGCACCATTAAGAGATGCTGTAAAATATGTTAAAAAAATACATGAAGAGTTAGGATTTACTTTTATAGCGATCACATCTTTAACTAAAAGCCAAAACGCACAAGACTTGCGTATATGGAATTTGCAAAATCTATTTGGCAAATATGTTTTTAGTAAGTTTCATTTTTTAGATACAGGATCTGATAAAGATGACGTATTAAGCTTACCAATATATAAGGATAGTGGATATTTTTGGGTAGAAGATAAATGGCAAAATGCTGAGTGTGGAGAAAAATACGGATTGAATCCATGTCTTATTGCTCATGGTCATAATAAACATGTGACAAACTTTCCACGATATGAAAACTGGAGTGAAATTTACGAAGCACTAAAATGATGTATCTTATTATGGCACTAATGCTAACATGCTTAGTAATTAGTCTATTGATAGTGATGAGATTTACTTTATTAATTAGCAAAAACATTATGCACAATAAGTGCCACACCGATAACATGAAAATAGAAGACCTTCACGGTCATACTGAGCCTCATATATAGTATAAATAGTATCATATCTTAAGCTCTTTAGAGGAAAATATGGTACAGAAAAAATTACAGAAAAACAGTGAATTTGACAAATACGATATGGACGGCGATGGAGTGGTAACGGATGAGGAGTTGGATATGGAAAGAAGAATGCTGGAGTTGGATGATCTCCGCAGCGATATGGAAAATGATGATAAAAGGCAGGATGCTCAAAGAAACATGGCATGGTTTGCTTTGTTTGGAATGTTACTTTATCCGGCGTCTATTATTGGTACAGACATATGCGGTTTAACAACCGCTGCACAAGTCTTAAGCGATATTGCTCCAACTTATTTTGTTTCAGTTGCTGCAATTGTAGCCGCCTTTTATGGAAAGGAAGCTTTTGTAAAAGTTAGCAATGGTAATGGAAAACATAGCGCAAGGACAAAAGAACCTAAAAAATGAAATTAGAAAATGCGATGAAGAGAAAAACCACAAGAGATTAAAAATATTGTAACTTGGCATTAAGAGGTGAGTGTGAAAAGATTAATATTTCAGGTTTGTGTAGGCAAACCTTCTAAATTATATGAACATTGTATTGATAGTGTTGATTCTTATTGTGCACAAAATAATATTGATCATATAGTTTTAAAAACTCCTAAACTAAAGATAAGACCAGATCCTTTTGCAAGCAACAGATCTAAAGAGGCTGTTGAAAGGCTAGGCTATCTTCCCATCTATGAAAAAGAAAACGCGTTCAATTACTTTGGGGATTATGATCAGATCGCTATTGTCGATTCTGATATATGGATTCGCCCTGGCAGCCCTAACGTCTTCGATGATTTTGGTACTGAGTTTGATTTTGGAGGTGTTGTAGAAAGAGAGATGCCAATCACTCTTGATTATAAAGCCAAAATTATGAACTACTCAGGTATGCAATATGATTGGTTGCATAAAAATGATTTAACTGTAGACTTCAGACCTAATGAACTCGGTTATGAGTTTTTTAATATGGGGTTTATGATTATGAATAAAAGCATAGAAAAATATCTTAGAGGATTAACGCCAAGAGATTTTATTATGCAAGCAAAATTCAAAGATTTTGTAGATGGTAAAGGTCCATGGAAATGGAGCACTGATCAAACTCTTTTGAATTATTGGGTAAAGCAAGAAAAAATGAAAGTGAAACATATGGACTGGAAATGGAATGGACTGTTTACAGCCAATGTTAAAATTAAAGATTGTCATTTTGTACATTTCTTCTTAAAAGATAAACTACCAAACTCTGGTGAAAATGTAAAGGAATTGATGAATCATGTATGAAGGTGGAAACATGCTACCTCCGGGTACGCATGAAAATTATCCGGCAAAAACAAAAGCTTTTGTTCACATCCCTAAAAATGCAGGGATGACTATTAGACATAGCGCATTTTTAAAACATAGGATTGCAGTAAGTGTTGCAAAAAATTGCATCAATAAAGAATATGTTGAAGCAGTTATGAAAACAATGCGTGATTTAGGCGAACATGATGGGCTACACCATGCAAGGTGGAGAGATCTTAATGAAGGGTATAGGGAAAAATACCAAGCCTTTGCTGTTGCAAGAAATCCTTGGGATAGAGTTGTATCACGATTTTTATTTGCTAAAAAAGTTATATATGTTGAAGGTAAAGTTGCAGCTGATTATGCAGACACTTCATCTCTTGAAGCTTTTCTTGAAGAAAGACATAAATGGGGAAATAAACCTTATATGTGGCATAGAGCAGTAAGATGTTGGTACCCTGCATTTGATCATGTATGCGATGATGAAGGTAACAATAAATGCGATATAATTAGATTTGAACATCTTAATCGAGATCTAGAAAAATATTTTAATCTTGGTAAAGAAGGCAAAAGCATGACAAGAGCAAGAAATGTTACTGGATTGACAAACGATTATAAAGAACTTTATACCCCACAAACTATTCAAATAGTTGCAGATTGGTATAAAAAAGATATAGATTTCTGGGGATATGATTTTGACTCTGGAGCAAATAAAAACTATTGGAATACAACCAATGAAGTATGGAGAGAAAATGTCTGAGCTATTTAAAATATTTACTAAATGGAATTGTGATAAAGGTCCAAAGCATGGATATCATAAAGTTTATGAGGATTATTTTGCGCCTCTTAAAGATCAAGAAATTAATATACTTGAAATAGGAGTACACCAAGGCGCAAGTTTTGATGCATGGCATGAATATTTTAGTAAAGCAAATCTATATGGAATAGATCTTTTTGTAAGAGAAAAAATGAGATCAGTTCCAGCTTTTAAAAAAGATAGAGTTCATTTTATGAAAGGCGATTCTACTAATCCTGTTATTGGTCCTATGCTTTATGATAATTGGGGTAAAATAAAATTTGATATTATTATCGATGATGGAATGCATACGCCAAAAGCAAACATGCAAACATATAATAATTTCCTTCCTTTCTTAAAACCCGGAGGACAATTTTTTATTGAGGATATTTGGCCACTTGAAATTCTTACTCAACAAGAAATGGGTCATCCTTGGATTGTACAGCATCCTGAAAGATATAACACTTTAGATCATGAAATGTTTTTAGGAGCTATTGACAGGTCAGGAAAAAAAGTAAATAGATTTGATTTAAGAAAAGAATCAAAAGAACCGGATAGCTACATTATGAGGATGTCATGAAAGCAATAGTTTATACTGGACCGCGGTGCGGGTGGTGTGATAGAGTTAAAACCTTACTTAAAGATAATGGTTATGAAATAGAAGAAAAACCAATTGCAGGCGGAAAAAATATTCAAGAATTTTTTAAACAGTTTAATAGAGAAATAAAAACTGTACCACAAGTTGTAATTGATGGAAGATTGATAGGAGGTTTTGAAGAGACCGAATTTTATGTTAAAGGGCCTCTTTCAATTAATAAAGTATGAGAGCATATGCAATAGTTTTAAATGGTAATGATGCTTCAGCTAAAGCATTTGCAACTTGTAGAGAATCGAGTTTTCAAGTTAACAATCCTTTTGAAGTCTTTTCATGGAATGCTACACCAGCAGAAAACGCTGAAACCGAACTAAAAAAATCAAGGTTGCAATGGACATATCCCTGGCAAGGCGTTACTAATGATTTGCGTAGTGGATTAGTTTTATCAGCTTATCAAACTGCAAATCCTGCAGCAAGAATTGGTTGCTTTATGAGCCATTATTATCTTTGGAACCATTGTGCAGGAGAAGATGAACCATTTTTAATTATGGAACATGATGCTGAATTCACTCATACATTAAGCAAAACTGCGCTTATAGAAATACTAAAATCTCCATTTGGTGTTATAGGCATTAATGATCCAAGAGGAGCAACACGAAAATCTGAAGTTTATCACGGCATAGTTCAAAAAAATATGCAAGCCGTTCAACATGTTCCTAAGATTGATGAATTTAATATTCCTCAAGGAATAGCTGGAAATAGTGCATATATAATTAAACCAGATGCAGCATGGTCATTAGTAACAAAAGCAAAAGATCTAGGAGCATGGCCTAATGATGCATTAATGTGTTATCAAAACTTTCCGTCAAACTTTCTTGGTCAAACAAGAATGTATTATACGAAAGTTCAAGGAATAAGGAGCACGACAACATTATGAAATTTTTTATAGTAGCACTCATGGCAGCTTTACCTAATAGCATGTCACCAAATGGAGAAGCATTTATTTTTACTACCGAAACATTTAAAACAGTACATGAATGTCAACTGTTTGCAAAAGTAAATATGATTCCTATTCAATTAAGACTTTTAAAAGAGTATGGACCGGAACGACCTCCTCAAATAATTTCTTGTGTAAATGAAAAAGTTGTTGATGAAATGTTAGATCCTAAGAATGGATTTGTGCCTCCTAAAAAGGAGGAATTGATTTGAAACAACTGTTTATAAATGGTAAACAGCTAAACACTTATCGTAAGCAGCCGTCTGGAAGAGGTAACCATGAACATGTAGAAATCCAAACGCTTGAGTTTAAAGAGACAGGTGAAATTATTACTGCACATAAAGATTGTCCTTCATTAAATACTTCAATAATAAAAAAGATTAAACATTCTGGAGATCAGCAAAATCATAAAACAAATGTTAAAGCTGATATGACTCTTTGGGATTTACAAAATGATATGAATTTTAAAGAGATTTGTGATTTTGCTATACAAACTATAAGTGAATATTCTCCAAACAAATTAGCTGTTAATGAATGTTGGGGTGCACTTTATAAAATTAGTGAAAGTTGCAGTCCACATGCTCATGCGCCACACGCTTGGAGTTTTGTTTATTATGCACAAGCAACATATGATGACGCCCCTTTAGTATTTCCAACAGGAAATCTAGCAATACACCCTTACACTGGATTACTAATTTGTTTTCCATCTTGGGTAACACATAGTGTACCACCTCAAGAATCTCGTACAGAAAGAATTGTTGTTGCTGGTAACATGATTTTATCAGGAGAAAGTAAATGAGAGCATTTGTAATTACATTAATGAAAAATGAAAAGTCTGTTGAAGCAGCAGAACGCTGTATAGGCAGTGCTTCAAAGGTAGGACTTAACGTTGAAAAATTTGATGCATTTGCACCAGAAAATAAACCATTTGAAATTCTTCGTAATAATAGAGTTATTACAGAAGGTATTATAGAAAAATATTCACGATCAGAAAACTGTGCAGCAGCATTTTTATCACATTTTACATTATGGAAAAAATGTTTAGAACTTAATGCTCCAATTATTATATTTGAACATGATGCATTTGTTGTAGATCCAATAGCTCCTTCTTTACTTGAAGGGTATGGATTCAAACAAATGATTTCAATTGGAAAACCAAGTTATGGGCAATGGAGACCTCCACAATTTCTAGGGACAGGCCCACTTACTTCTAAAAAATATTTCCCTGGAGCGCATGCCTATATAGTTAAACCAGCAGGGGCAAGAACTGTTATTGAATATGCACAAACTACTGGAGCAAGACCAACCGATGTTTATTTAAATAAAGATGCATTTCCATTTTTAGAAGAATTTCATCCATGGCCTGTAGAAGCAAGAGATTATTTTACAACAATACAAAAAGAAGAGGGTTGCTTAGCAAAACATAATTATGTCAAAAACAAAGAAAACTATGAAATCGTCGCAGCCGGCCGATCAGTTTGATCGTTGCTTCCTAACAGGATGCGATAAAGTAACTGAATGGCAACTGCCATGGTTTGTTGAAAATTTTAAAAAATGGATGCCTGATGCAAAGCTATCTCTTGCTAACTTTGGTATAACCGAAGAATGTATGAAATGGGCAAAAGAATCAGGAGACTTTCATTCAATTGGTGAAATGGAAAGAAGGCACGTGCCAAAAGGTTGGTTTATGAAACCTGGTGCTATGCTTGGATCTCCATATAAAGAAATATGTTGGATTGATACTGATTGTGAAGTGTGTGGATCCTTAGATGATATTTGGAATCATCTTGAACCTAATAAAATTGGTATGGTTGTAGATGAACCTTGGACTAAAAGATATGGAGAAAAACAACATAATTCCGGTATGGTAGCATTTAAAGGTAAGCCTCCAATTCTTCGTGATTGGGCAGAACAAGTAATGTTACAACCTGAAAGAGGAGATCAAGAAACTCTTCATGCAATGACAAATCCTATTTTAAAAATGGCTCATATAACTGATCTTCCAAACAAATATAATTATCTTAGATTACAGTTCCACGATGGTGATGAAGTTCAAGATAAAAGAGTTGTTCACTGGACTGGAGATAAAGGTAACGAACATATTAGGATGATAATGGATGTCTGATCGAATTGTACATATCATTGGAAATGGTGATTCGCATAATTTTTACAAACCTTCAAAAGGATTTAAATTAACTTGCAATCTTCCACCAAGAGAAATTCATAATGTTTTTGCTACATGCATTGTAGATTTTAAAATGTGTAAAGCGATTGATGATGGTGAAGTAAACTTAGAAAGTTTTGAATGGGTTATGGGTGCACGACCTAAAAAGTATATGGAAATGAAGCCAGACTTTTATATGAAAAATGCACCTAGAATTAAAGAATTCTATACTACATTACCTAAGTATGCTCCAAATTATACTGATTTCAATTGTGGCCACATGGCTACTCATTATGCAGCTAATAAGTTACAAGCCGATGAGATTCATTTATATGGATTTGATTCTATGTTTGATTTTAATCTTATTTCAACTACTGATTTTGTATTACCATCAGACAGAGATGCAATGAACACTCAAAGATTGGCCGAAAACTGGAGACCAATTAGTGAAGGTATTTTTAAAGAGTTTAAACAAACTCAATTTGTCGTATATCATACGCACAATCAAGCAAAAATTAATCTTCCTGAAAATGTAGATGTGGTGACACCATGAGAATATTATGGATGTATTTAAGATGGCCTTATGATTGGGTTATTGCTGAAATAAAATTTAGAAGGCTAGAAAAAAGAATGAGGAATCAAGATCCTTTTATCTACGAAGAAGATGAGTAGGCTTTATATATTTGGAGATAGCTGGGCATTATCACCAGCAGAAGAATTTGTTGACGATCCTAAAGCGCCACAAACATGGCAATTTGAGTTAATGGATAAGCTTCAATGCAGTAAAATTCAATTTGCTGCAGGTAATGGTACAAGTATTGACTGGGCAATGCATCATTACTGGAAATTACACACAGAAATAAAAGAAAACGACTATATAGTTTTTGTAATGACACACCCTTCAAGAACATGGCTTTTACAAGAACATCCAGAATTAGCTAACATTTGGATGAATCAAAAAGGTTGGCCAATATCTTCCCAGGAAAAAAAAGCAATTGAAATGTATCGTCGTTATTTAAATAATAAAGAAAATATTGTTTGTCGATTAAAATCTGCTAGCATAGCTTTATCTTATGATGCAATGCATCGAAGAGCCAAAGTTATACAAGTTCCTGGGTTTACATATTATGATGAAGGCGAATTAACATCTACTATGTTATTTAACCCATGGTGTGAAGTAGAAGGATCTTTAGAGATTATTGGAGGAGAAAACTTTGATGCAACAGATAAGCTAAAAGCACAAGTAGATATGGTTACAAAAAGTGGAACTGATAATAGATTAAACCACATGACATGGGACAACCATAGCATTCTGGCAGAAAAGTTATATCAATCATTTGAAAATAGAAAACCTCTTCATCTACAAGTAGGCATCAGTAATGATATAATATTTAATGACGTTGAAGAATGGAAGAATTACAATTCGGACATTCTACATAATTGGAAAGCTATCTAACAAAATTAGTAAGTCTTTTAGAACTTTTTTCAAAATATTTGCCTGTTACCATACCTGCATAAAATATAATAGCAATCGCTGCAATGTGTAATAGTACTAAGGTCATTTGTTTTCCTTTACTTCTGTTGGTTGGTTTTTAAATCTACACTCTTCTCTCATAGATAATTGCGCATGAAACTTTTCAGTAACCTGTGGCGTATTACAACTATTTATAAAAGCTTTCATTGCTATATACGCATCACCCATAAATTGCAAATTGCCATTATTATAAAAAGTCCCTCTGTTACCTTCTATTTCTAATTGATATTGTTCATGCGTATATACCATATTTTTTAACTATTTTTATTATGTAAATCAAATAAAACTTTAACTTTTTCTTGTAATGTTGATATGTTGGCGTGCATCTTAGCTAATACAATAACCAATGTTACGAAACCTAAACCTATTGGCCATAATTTTGTTAATAGCGTAAATAAATCTATATTCTCCATGGGTCATAAAAACTCCTTTATTGAAACTACTTTGAAATACTATTAAGTGAATCCACGACATCATTGATATTTGGTTCTTTTTGTCCCGGATTGTATCTACATTGGTATTGTTTTGGACACCAGTTTTCAACTTGCATTTCATATGTTTGTTGAGCACCTACGTAAACACATACTTGTTCTCCGCTTCTAGTTTTTACTCTTTTTTTTAGACGACATGTCGTCATTTTATGTGGTAATACATCACCTCTACGAATTTTTTGATCTAGAGTATAATCTTTTGTGGGGCCTACTGTCTTAGCTGCACTATAAGACGCAGTAGATAGAAATATCATAACTATAAGCCAGAATGCAATTTCAAGTATAACTAATAAAGTAAAAGCTTTTATTGTGGCATTCAATCAATCATCCTCCTAGTTTAACCAATGTGAAAATTTAGAACTTTCGATAACTAATCTTCCTATAAATGTCAAAAACACTCCAGTTACGCCGATAAGCACAAAAACGCCTATCCACTCTACAAACTTTTTCCTTGCTTCGATTTGATCATATACTTGTTTTTGACGGTCTTTTCTTATTTTAGCTTCCATCCTTATAAGTTCCTCCCAAGCGCTCGGTCCTTGAGTCCAACTTATAAGATTTTTAAGATCAGTCCTCATTTGCTCTGCTTTTTTCTTAGCAGCAAATGCATCTAATGCTTCTTTTTCGACTGATCCCGCAAAAACAATCTTCTTAAAAAGCGGTGGCTTTTTAGCCATCTTGTCGGCTTGCAGAATATCTGATGTTGCAGACATCCACCGACCAATGTCACCATACATGGATTCGACATCTCTTCCAATTTCGAATCCTTTTTTAATGACATTAAAAGCTGCTGTTGCAGCAGCAATTGCGGATACTGGATCCATGCATATACCTCCTCTATGTTAACAAACTAATAACGCAAAGGGGTATCACTTCAATTTTTATCTATGACTATTTATACTTTTTGGTTTACATCTACAAAAAATTGTGGTATAATATATAAAAGATTGAAAAGGAGAGAGTATGAGCTATCAATTGTTGCCTGCGTATTACACTACAGCCAATACGCGTAAAAAGAAAAAGCCAAAGATAAATAAAGACAAGATGCTTATTGAAATGAAAAAGCATAACAAGGATATGCGTAGGATCCGTGCTTTCTCATGTCAATTCGATACTGTAGAGGAATATATAAGTTATAGATTCGGAAATAAAAAAATAAGGAAAAATAATAATGAGTTTAAGCCGCATGTCCCAGAAAAGCGAGTTGTTAAATCGGATATCAAGACGTCAAACACAGTCCCAGGAGCCTGCCCAGTCAGACCCAAACGAGAGTACACCGGAGACTACATCGTTGGAATCGCAACAATGCACAAATCCAACTCTGTTCCAGTGGGCAGAAAAACAGACCCCAAAGAATTCGCAACAATGCGAAGAGGATAGTGCACGTTCAGGACAGAAAGGCTGGGATTATGACCAGTTTGGTCATGGGTCATGACATTACATCCAGTTGAGCATCGAAAGCTCTGGTTAGAAAATCTTGTAAAAGATAATAGTCTTACAAAAGGTGCTGAGCTTGGTGTACAAGAAGGCGTTACTTTAAAACACCTTATTGAAACATGTCCTAATTTACATATGATTGGTGTTGATACATGGAACCCTAATGATAAAGATGATGCTCTTACATATATAAAATTTTACGATGATCTTATGAATTGGCAATGGGATTATCGTGACAGAACTCGCATTTTTAGATTAGATACAAAACGAGCTTCACAAATGGTACTAAATGATAGCTTAGATTTTGTGTTTATAGACGCAGATCATACTCCTCGAGGTGTTAGACAAGATATTATCGATTGGACACCGAAAGTAAAAAGTGGAGGATGGATTACTGGCCATGATTGGATAAAAGCACATATTCCTCCAATTGTAAAAGAATTGCTTCCATGGAGTCCACCTATTTTAGGTCAAGATATGACATGGGGCGTAAAGAAAATTTAACAAAAGTGTAACACTACTAAAACACTGTCTCAATATATATTAATTTAACCTTTCAATTTAAGGAGAATATGAAAAGAATATTTTCAGTATTTGTTGGCTGTCTTATCGGCCTTGGTATAGTAACTCAATCAGAAGCACGTGATAAAATTACGATCGTAGGTAGTTCTACAGTCTATCCATTCACTACAGTTGTAGCTGAAAAACACGGTAAAAAAGGTTGGAAAACACCAATCGTAGAATCCACTGGAACAGGTGGTGGAATGAAGTTGTTTTGTGCAGGAGTTGGTCCAAAACAACCTGATTTTACAAATGCCAGTAGGGCGATCAAAAAAAGTGAGATTGAACTCTGTAAATCAAATGGAGTCAATGGTATCATTGAAGTGATTGTTGGAAATGACGGAATTGTGTTTGCTCATAAACAAGGTCAAAAAAAGTGGAACTTAACAAAAGTTCAGCTCTGGAAAGCCATGGCTTTGCATGGTCCTAAACCACTGTATTGGAATGAGATTGATTCTTCATTACCAAAACAAAAAATTCATATCATGGCTCCACCTCCAACATCTGGCACAAGAGATGCATGGAACAGCCTTGTTATGAAAAAGGGATGCAAGCTTGCAGGAATGTACAAAACACTTGGCAAGAAAAAGTGCGCATCATTCCGTGATGATGGTCCAGTTGAAGAGGCAGGCGAAAATGATACTCTTATTGTAAAGAGACTTGGTGCTGATAAAAGTTCATTTGGTATCTTTGGATTTTCTTTTTTGCATGAGAATCAAGACTTAATTCAAAGTTCATTGATTGAAGGTAAAGAAGTAAGTTTAGAATCTATTCAGAATTATTCATATCCTATTGCTCGTCCTTTGTTCTTTTATGCAAAGAAAGAACACTTTCTCATTATCCCCGGTATGAACGAATTCATGGCAGAATACACGTCAGAGGCTGCAATGGGTGAGTATGGATATCTTGCAGATCAAGGTCTTGTTCCTTTAGAGTATAAAACTCTAGAAGACGTTCGATATAATGTAAGGAATTTGGTGGCAATTGATGACTAATGGGGTCTGGTTAATTGAAAAAAGATGAAACATGGCTTGAAAGGAATTGGCCTACTCTTATATGGGTAGGCTTATTCTTGTTTTTTATTTTTATGATGTTTTTAGAATATTATAAGGGCAATGCAAGATTAATGCTTGGATCTGGCTGATAGTGAATAAATAGCTTGGATGGAACATTACAAAAGTATTTTTATTAGCGATATACACTTAGCCACACGCGACTGTCAAGCAGATGCTTTGTGCGACTTTCTCAAAAATAATACCTGTGATAACCTTTTCCTTGTAGGCGATATAATAGATGGCTGGCGCATCAAAAATCGTTGGTATTGGCCTCAGAGCCACACTAATGTAATTCGTAGAATTCTTACAGCCGCCAGACGCAACACTAAAGTTTATTATATACTCGGCAATCACGACGAAGCCCTACGTTCTTTCCTACGCTTTGGTATTACATTTGGTAGGATACAAATCTTAAACAAGTATGACTATGTAGGTGTAGATGGCAAACGCTATCTTGTAACACACGGCGATGCTTTTGATAATCTAATGTCTAAAGATAAAAAATGGATAATGCACATAGGCGACAACCTCTATGTCTTCAGTTTATGGTTTAACAGACATTTCAATAGCATAAGACGTCTGTTAGGAATGAAATATTGGAGTCTTTCAAAATGGTTGAAAGCAAATGCCAAACAGGCAGTGAAATTTATAAATCGCTTCGAAGACTATCTCGCACAATACTGTGAAGCCAAAGGCTATGATGGCGTGATCTGTGGACATATTCATAAAGCAGAAATAAAACAAATAGGCCGCGTTGTTTATATGAACGACGGCGACTGGGTAGAAAGTGCCACTGCTCTTCTAGAACACCAAGACGGCACCTGGGAGATTTATTATCACAATGACAAAAAAGATTCTAATAATAACGGATAATCTCGTAGATCAGATTAATGGCGTTGTCACTACGTACAAAAATATTGAACCGTATGCGGCTCGCGATGGTTATAGTATTGATTATATTAATCCCGGGCGGTACTGCTATGTTGATTGCCCAAAGTATAATGAAGTCAAACTGGTCTTTCCTAAAGGTCTTGGAAAAACGATCAAGAAGATATCTCCAGATCATATCCACATCGCCACGGAGGGTTTTCTTGGTCTGTTTGCTCGAAGGCATCTTACAATACACGGGTATCGTTACAATACTGCTTACCATACTAAGTTTCCTGAAGCCATAAAGAAACTGTTTGGTGTGCCTGAACGTTTAACTTGGCCCCTGATAAGTTGGTTTCATAAAAACTCTAATGCTGTGCTTACCACAACACCTTCAATGGTATCAGAACTCCAAAGTCACGGCTTTGGAGATAATGTTCAACCTTGGACACGTGGCGTGGATAGGGATATATTCAAACCTGCAGAACACCAAGCACGCGATAAAATCATACTCGTGAATGTAGGCCGCGTAAGCAAGGAAAAGAACCTTGAGGCGTTCTACGAAATGGAATATCCTAATTGCCAAAAGATTCAGGTAGGTGATGGGCCAATGCTAAAAGAATACATCAAGCGTTATCCTAATGTAAATTTTGTTGGAGCCAAGCGTGGTACTGAACTGTCACACTACTACCAACAGGCAGACGTGTTTGTGTTTCCTAGTCGTTGGGATACATTTGGTTTAGTAATGATTGAAGCAATGGCCTGCGGCACACCTGTTGCTGCCTATCCTGTGCAAGGCCCACTTGATGTAATAGATTCTAGCACAGGTGTAATGGATGAAGATTTGTCTAGAGCAACTCACAAAGCTCTTGATCTTAATCGTGCAAAAGTTGAACAAGCAAGCTGGCGTTGGAGCTGGGAGGGAGCCTGGCAAATATTCAAGGACAATTTAGTCGATACCTGCTTGAATTAATTGCATAAACCATTGATATCATTAGTAAAAAAAATGCATTTTTTCCTTTACAATCGGTCATTTTTGTGGTAGAATATACTTACAAAATGAAAAACGGCTATAGGAAAGGAAATATTATGGCTTTATCTAAAAAAGAAATGATGACTATTTCATCAATTATGTTAAAGGCAAATCCAGCTGAAATGGATCAAATTGCTCAAATGTTTAACGAAGCTCGTAAATTGCAAAGCGCTCAAAAGAAAATGATGTTTGCAATTGGTGACAAAGTTTCATTTGTTAATAATAAGCAAGGTCTTATCACTGGTGTTATTACTAAGAAATTGCGTTCTAATCTCGTTGTTAAAACAGAACAAGGAAATTGGAGAGTAAGCCCAGGCGCTTTACAGGCTGCTTAAGAAAGGATTAGATGCATGTTAAAAGCGTTATTAGTTATTATATCAGTTAGTGGTTCAAATGGTGAGATGCCTTATGAGTCATCATTTGATATGCCAAATATGAATGAATGCATAAAAGCAAAAGAAGATCTTATAAAACAAGATAGGAATTTAAAAGCGTTATGTATTCCGCATGAAGATCCTAAAGATCGAGTTGAAGATATGTTTTATTTGTTTATGGATATTGTAAATCAACTTAAAGAAAAATATCCTGAATGAGGATGTGGCCGAACTGGCTAGGCACCGGATTGCAAATCCGCAAATGAGGGTTCAAGTCCCTCCATCCTCTCCAACGGGTGAGGGCACAGGTTGGATTCTGGTCTCGACTGTAAATCGACGTAAACTTGGTTCGATTCCAAGCTCACCCACCAAAAATATAGGAGTTAACATTGAATTACATTTTTGATGTAGATGGAACATTAACGCCATCAAGACAAAAAATTGATTATAAGTTTAGTGAGTTTTTTAAAGAATTTTGCGAGAACAATGATGTGTATCTCGTAACTGGTAGTGACAGATCTAAAACTATGGAGCAGTTAGGTGAAGAGATTTATAATTCTTGTAAGAAAGTTTATCAATGCAGTGGCAATCAGGTATATGAAGGCAAAAGAATGGTACGCGAAGTTAGCTGGACTATAACGCCTGATCAAGAAACATGGCTAAAAAATGAATTAAAAGAAAGTAAATTTCCTCTTCGCACAGGTAAACATATTGAAATGAGACCGGGTATGGTCAACTTTAGTACAGTTGGAAGAGGTGCTACTCTTGGCGAAAGAGTTATGTATGTGAAATTTGATGATAAGAACCAAGAGCGTATTAAAATAGCTAAAAGGCTAAAAGAAAAATTTCCAGAATTAGAAGCTGTTGTTGGAGGAGAAACTGGAATAGACATATTTCCAGTAGGACGAGATAAGTCACAAATCATTGGTGATTTTAGAGGACCGACAAAATTTTATGGAGATAGGATGGATCCTGAAGGAAACGACTACCCATTAGCCCAGGTTGTAACACATATGGGCGGTGTATCACTTGAAGTAGTAGACTGGAAACACACATTCAAGCTTTTATCGCTAGATGCGATGAGGCAATTGGATGACCGCCCTTAGCTCAGCAGGATAGAGCAATGGCCTTCTAAGCCATGGGTCGGGGGTTCGAATCCCTCAGGGCGGGCCAATAAAAGGCCCTGGTGTGCATGATGCTGTATAGATATACAGTCACTTATCACGAATGCACACGGTGTGACTTCTCACAGGAGTATGGTGTAATTGGCAACATATCGGGCTCCAACCCCGCAGATCAGGGTTCAAATCCTTGTACTCCTGCCAAAAAAACAAAAAAAATGAAAAAAAGTGCATAAAAATGAAAAAAAATGCATAAAAATGGCCTATTTTACCTAATAAAATCAACTACTTAGGAAAAAAAATGCTAAGTGGTTGATTTTAAAGGAAAAAAAAGTGCATTTTTTCCTTTACATTTCCGTTTTTTAGTGGTAGAATATACTCTAGAATGGTGATAAAAAATAAACTCTTACGGAAAGGAAATATTATGCCAAGAGGAATCCCAAAAAAAGGTTTTAGAAATATGAATAAGAATAACAAGAATAAGAGAAATCTTGATCTTGTTATTGAAGGTCCAAAGTCTGTTAGTTACGAGTCTGACGAACAGATTGATCAAAAACTTAAAGATCGTTTTGAAATACTCGAAATGATGACATCAGCCGCAATTGATGGCGATGTAAAATCTCTTATAGTATCAGGTCCTGCTGGTCTTGGTAAATCTTACACAGTTGAAAAGGCTCTTGAAAGCTGGGATCCAGAGGAAAGAAAGCATACCGTTATCAAAGGTTATGTTAAAGCCACTGGTCTTTATAAGACTCTTTATCAATATCGTAATAAAGGTCAGATGATTGTATTTGATGATTCTGACTCAATCTTCATGGACGACACAACCTTAGCTATGCTTAAGGCGGTCTGTGATTCCACTGAGCGAAGAAGGGTTTCATACCTTGCTGAGTTCAATATGGTTGATGAGGTGTCAGCCGATGTAATCCCTCGTTCTTTTCAGTTCGATGGAACCATAGTTTTTATCACCAATCTTGACTTTGACTCCATAATAGAGAAGGGTAACAAGTTGGCACCTCATCTTTCAGCTATGGTTTCAAGATCACATTACATTGATCTTGCAATGAAGACAAGAAGAGACTACTTTATTAGAATAAAGCAAGTTGTTGAACAAGGTCTTCTTAGCTCTCTTGATAAAATGCAAGAGCGTATAGTGATGACTTTCATAGAAAAGCATCAGGACAACCTTAGGGAAATGTCCTTAAGAGTTGCCATAAAGTTGGCTGATCTTATCAAGCGTAATCCTGCTAAGTTCGAGGTTATGGCTAAAGTTACAGTTTGTAAAGGATATTAATATGAGAAAATTTATTAAAATCGGAACAAAGGTAGTGACAAGGTACGGAGAGGCCAAAGTCATAGGGATCGAACTATGTCAAAGCCATTCAGAAAAGTATGGCATTGACATCGATAAAGTCTTCATTGAAGACAAGGATAGATGTGTATTTGACATGGATAATGGCCATTGGTCCTACGGCTACCAAGTGCAGGTAGCCACTTAATGGACTTATTCCCCACCCTTATAAAAGAATATGATTTACGCGAATGGATCCAAAGAACACGACAGGTATGTGTTAAGAACGAAACAACGCGTTGGCATAATCTACATCATAAGGGTGTGGCATCTAATGTGGCCGACAATATCTTTGCGCATCCTTTGCTAAGAGAATTCACTATTCAAGTGCAAAAGAATGTAACAGACTATTGCAATATTGTCGGTCTCAAAAATCCTGATTTTTTACAAGGTTGGTATAATATACATGAAAAAGGTGGAACAACAAAAGTTCATAGACACGTATATAGTATGGTGAGCGGTACATATTATCCTAAATATGAATCAGGAAAATTGTACTTCGTTAATCCTATACAAGCTCATCATATGGCTTTTAAATTTGTGGATCCTGATACAAAATATTCACGTTATGAACAAGAAATTGACATTAAAGAAGGACATATGTATGTTTTTCCGTCATGGCTTGAACACGGAACGAGGGCCTCCGAGCATGATAGAATAGTAATGAGTTTTAACGCATCCCCTAATTTTTGAGGATTTTAAAATGATACACGTTAGACCTAGAACATATCTTTCTCCCGGCAATGTAAAAGAAGTTGCTGCTTTATCAGATTGGTTTTTAAGAAAATATATAGAACCTTTTGTGAATGATGAAGAACCTACTTATATAGATATCTCTTTCAATAAGAGAATTGATACTCTAGGTTTAGCCAGTGAAGGTCATTATGATTATGAATATCTTATAGAGCTCAATCCAGTAGTTGGATATTGGGATTGGATGAGAACTCTTGTACATGAACTTATACATGTTAAACAATATAGATTATGCCAAATGGTACCTGTTGAAGGTGGTACTAAATGGAGAACTGCTAGATCTAAAAGATATAAAAAATATAGCTTTGATACTCCTTATATGGAATGTCCTTGGGAACAAGAGGCATATGCTCTTGAAAAGCATTATTGGGGTATATGGCAACGAACTATAGAAGGAAGGCAATATTTGCGATGAAACATATTGAAATATCAGTTATGCAAAATGATGAAAAATCTATTGATGGTCAAACAAAGCCGGCAGGCACTCTTCACATTCGAGAATACGAAGATCGCGAGTGGACAGGAGGCTGTTATGCTACATATGATAATCTTGTAGAAAAAGTTAAGGAGTGCTTAGAAGAGTGAGTGATAAGTGGGCTTGGTTTAAACGAAATAATGTAAACTTAGATATATCTAATGCTTGTACACTCAGGTGTTACAAATGCTCACGTGAAAAATTTCATTTAAGAAAAGAAAAAGTACGTGGTCACGTAATGACAAATAAAGAGTGGCAAAAGTATCTTAAACACTTCCATCGTTTTTGGTTTTCTGGCCAACTTTCTGATCCTCTTATGCATCCTAGATTTCCACAAATATTACAAGACATATGGGACTCTGGTAAAGATGCAAATGTACATAATGCAGCATCGCACAGACCACAACATTTCTATGAAAAATGTTTTAAAGCGCATCCAAAAGCAAATTGGATATTTGGCATTGACGGACTTCCAAAAGACTCACATAAACATCGTATAAACCAAGATGGCCAGAAACTTTTTGATATGATGCTCTTATCAAGAAAGTTCTTAAAAGTACAACCAATATGGCAATATATCATATTCTCATATAATGAAAATGACGTTGATGAGGCAATAGATATTGCTTATAAAAATGGCATACAATTGCAGATCTTATCGTCAGGAAGATTTAATGAAGGCGATCCGTTAAAGCCAAGCATGCATTTTAAGATAAGAAATCCTGTTAACCACTCTCATGTAGAAAAGTTAAAGGTTAATCAATTAGGAGAAGAAAAGTATAATGAAATTGTACCCGGAATGCTTTGATATAAAAGAGCGAAGAGAAAAACATTCTGCATCAAAAGAGTTTGGAATGAGCAATGATGGGTATTTACTGCCTTGTTGTTGGGCAGACGGAGAATCTTGGAAAAGACCTGAAAACGGACATGGCCATAAATGTGACTATGTTCATGCTTTACATGATGAAGAACTTAAGATTGAGAATAATGAATCAATAGAGGAAATATTGCTATCTGATCAGTGGATAAACTTCTATCAAGCTCTTGAAAGAGGCTACAAAGAGGATATATCTTATGCTCCTAAGCTTTGCCAATACTATTGTGGAAAAAAGAATGCAACAAAATCAACTACTTAGGAAAAAAAATGAAAAAAAAACGTAAGTGGTTGATTTTAAAGGAAAAAAAAAGTGAAAAAAATGCATTTTTTCCTTTACATTACTAAAAAACTGTGGTAGAATAGTACTATAAAATGGAAAAGGAAAGGAAATTTTATAATGACAAATATCGTATTAGATCCAAAATCACCAACATTCATGGAAGATAGGTTAGCTCTTATCAGAAAAATCCATAAAGCTAAAAAAGCTGAAGCTCAGCGTGAAAAAGATATGTTGGCTGAAATGAGAGCAGAGGAGAAAGCTCTTGAAAAGTTCGATGATCCTAGTAAAGATCCACATCATTGGACAGATGCTTCAAAATATGCTGAAAAGTATTACGGAGAAACTATGCGAGCTACCACCCAATATGACAATGATTGGGGTTAATAGGGATCAGGTCCACATTTGGTGGGCCAAATGGATTGCCACTTGCTGTATCATTATAGCTGTTATATCAAGATCTGTAGGTGGCTTTCCAATCACCGATCTGGTGTTAAGTAGTGTAGGAACATTGCTATGGCTTTATGTTTCTATCAAATGGCACGATAGATCACTTATAGTACTGAACACCACAATGTTCATAATTTTAACAATCGGTTTAGCGAAAGGATTAATACATGGCTGACTCAAGAGATGAAATGATTGCCTCCTTAAAAGAAGGTATTTGTACAGTTGATTTTACTAAAGTAAATGGCGATAAAAGACATATGGAGTGCACTCTTAATGAAGAAGAGATCGCAAAGTATGATGAGAGCAAAAGGGATTTTACAGCAGAAATGTCTGATACTCTTGATGAAAAAACACGTGAAAGAAAAGTAAATCTTAATGTCATTCCTGTCTTTGACATCAATGCTAGAGATTGGCGTTCTTTTAGAGTTGATTCAGTTAGCACCTTTGAGAAAGGTCAAGCTTAATGGCGCTTTCAGCAATGAAAGGTAAGCCTCGCAAAAAGAAACAACCAAGAGCGAGAGCAAGAGTTGGTTTAGCAGGTGCTCCTATTGATAAAGGATATAAATCTGTTCAAAGCTACTTTCATTTAGAGGTTGAAAAGAAAGCGCTATCAGATCAATTTAGAACATATGTTAAGAATAACTATTCTAAGCAAGATGCTAAGAGCGTATTTGCTAATCCTGAATATAAGTTGTATATGTTCACATATCAGAGCGCAACTGCGTTTTGGATTAATAGTAAACTTCCTGAGAAAGATCTTATATTTGCACCAGGAAACGGTGCTACTAACGGGACTAATTGGAAGGAAGCTCTTGATAAATATATAGCTACGCTCATAACATCAGGAGCTCCTTTAGTTAAACAAAAGGAAGAGGCCGCAAAACAAAAAGGTAATGTTATTTCATTATCGCCTTTGCAACGTCTACATAATAAGATACAGAATACTATTATGGACGATTTATGGGAGCTTGAAGATAAGTGGATAGAAGGCGATTATAAAGCAACACTAGATGTGTTTACTAGATTTAAGTTTCATAGTTTAACAGGTTCTGCAGTAGCCCCTGTTAAAAAGCTGATTGAGGGCTGGTTACTTGATTATGAAGATGCCTATCATAAAAGATGCGATCAGGCTGTGGAAGGATATTCACACCTTCCTCGACCAGAACTCAATCGGCGAATTAAAGTTTGTCATGAAATGATGTCTGATCTTGAAAAGATTAAAGCATCAACTAAGGCGACTCGAAAAACAAGAGTTAAGAAATCAAAATCTGCTGACAAACAGATTGCTAAACTCAATTATTGTAAAGAGTCGACTGAAGCTAAGCTTACATCAATCAATCCTATTTTATTGGTCGGTGCAAGTCGTATATATACATATAACGTCAAATATAAACGATTGACAGAATATGTTACAGAATCGGTTGGCGGATTTGAGATCAGTGGTTCTACCCTTAAAAATATGGATGATGGTTTATCAAGACAAACTACTTTGAGAAAGCCTGATCTTATGATTCCAATTGTACAGAATAAGTCAATCAAACAAATTGATAAGGCTTGGGGAGGACTTACTACGAAATCATCAAAACCTAATCCGCGAATTAATAAAGAAACTATTTTATTGAAAGCGATAAGGAATGACTAAAGATGAAATCAAGGACGAGTTTTTGACTAAATCCAAGATGACCAAAATTATTGAGAGCACTGCTCTTGATATGAAGATGACCTATATGGACGCAATACTTTATATTTGCGAAGATAAAGGCATCGAACCTGACGAAGTGAGTAAATTCATTTCGCCAGTAATCAAAGGTAAGCTTGAGCAAGAGGCGGTATCTTTACATTATATCAAATCTGACTCAAATACTTTACCTTTATAATACCATACAATGCAATATTTCAGCAATACAAGGAGATACATATGAGTTTTGCAAATCTTAAGAAAAATCGTGATCAAATCAGCAAGCTACTTCAAGCAGCTGAGGCGGTCGGTGGCAGTACCGAAAAAAAATCTTATGAGGACAATAGGTTTTGGAAACCTACTGTTGATAAGGTCGGAAATGGTTACTCTGTCATTAGATTCCTACCAGCAGCAGAAGGAAATGACCTTCCATGGGTACGCTACTGGGATCATGGATTCAAGGGCCCAACCGGTTTGTGGTATATTGAAAGATCACTCACCTCAATTGGTCAACAAGATCCAGTTGGAGAATTAAACTCCAAACTCTGGAATTCAGGTGTTGACGCGGATAAGGAAATCGCAAGAGACCGTAAACGTAGACTTCATTATGTGTCTAATGTTATGGTAATTAGTGATCCTTCTAATCCTGAAAACGAAGGCAAAGTCTTCTTATATCAGTTTGGTAAGAAGATTTTTGATAAGATCATGGATCTTATGCAACCTACCTTTGCAGATGAAAAACCTGTTAATCCCTTTGATTTTTGGGAAGGCGCGGATTTCAAATTAAAGATCCGTCAGGTAGAGGGTTATCGTAATTACGATAAATCAGAGTTCTCTCAACCGGCTCCTGTATCAGAAGATGATACAAAGCTAGAAGCATTATATAATTCGTTGTATAATCTTGGAGAGTACAATGATCCTAAGAACTATAAGACATATGATGAGCTTAGATTAAAGCTTGGAAAAGTCTTAGGTGAAGAGGTTAATGCAGGTGCTCCTACTATTAAAGAAGAGGTATCTGTTAATGAACCTGAAATGGCACCGCCGGTTAAAGCGGAGCAGATGACTGATGCAGATGATCAAGATACACTTGCTTATTTTAGTAAGTTAGCTAACTCAGAAGCATAATTATCTAAACTCGGGCTGGGCGCCATATTGGAACCCTTGAGGGGTTGCTAATCCACCGCCCGGCCCAAAGTTTGTTACTTGAGCCCCGCCATTACTTGATTTATCACTAGCATCAATGTTATAGGTATTTCCACCTCCTTGGCCACCTCCGCCTGGGGGTCCTATTTGTCGTGGATTAGACATCATTTCACCTCCACTCATTGCCATAGCACCAGCTCCGGGATGTCCTCCTCCAGCGCCTGCTCCTTTGGCTCCAAACATTTCTCTTATGCTTTTACCAGTATCATAAGACCAACCTGATAGAGCATCACCACCAAATCTTCCCGGTAGATACTCTTTAAACAAATCACCCATACTATCAAATACGCCACCAATCGTTTCACCTATAAACGGTAATGGATTTCCTATATCAAAATCAAAGCTTGGCATAAGCTTTTTACCAAAAGCCATAATGTCAGCTCCAGTAGGAATAAGACTCATCATCCAATCAGCAGTCTTTCCACCAAGGCCAAAAATACTTCTTAATATATCCTTAAAGATAGCATCGAAACTAAAGTCATCAAGCACTTTACTTGTTTTGTCAAATCCAAGCTTTTTAGCTGCCCAACTAACAATATCTTTTAATAGGTCAAGTGGCATTCCAAAAAAGTCAGCAATTGCTTCTGCAATACCAGCACCTAATTTTGTCCAAAATCCGCCTTGCTCATCTCCAAATGCTTTAAATCCATCAAACAATGAGAATACGACACCAATTGGTTTTAAAAACTTAGCAATCATTTTAGCAAAACCACCAGCTTTTCCCAAAAATGGTTTAAAGAAATCCATCATAGTTTTACCAGCACCTGTCAACCAAGCACGAGCACCAGTGACCATATTTCTTACAGGCGCAGTAAGATCATTTATGTAACCTCCTAATCTGGCCAATAGTCCTTGTCCTTTACCTACATCATCTGCAACACCTATTGCAGGACCTTTAGCATAATCAGCTGCACTAAGACCAAACATTGAAAGAACACTTTGGAACTTCATATCAAAAGCTGCTTTAATTCTTGCCATAAGACCCATTTTTGATACATCATCGCCTGCACCAGCAGCCCTCATAGCATCATCACCAAGTCCAAATGAAGTCAATAAGCTAGTTCTCATTTTACTAAAATAGCTTCTTACTCTTTGTGCAAGAGTAAACTTCTGGAATTTTTGTGTTTCAGGATCTACATTTGCCATTGAAAGGCCAAAACTTTGAGAAAGACGAGTTCTCATATTGCTGAAATAGTTTCTTACTCTTTGAGCAAGAGTCATATCAGCTTTTTTAATCTTCTTTCCATCAGCATCTGTCATTGTAATACCAAGAGAGGCAGCCATACTTTGTCTTAAACCTTTTAACCAACTTGTGGCTCTTTGTAAAAAGGTTTGTTTTTCCATAGGTATATCTGATCCAAGACCTAATAGGTTTCTCATTCTTGTGACTTGAGTATTATACCAACCTTTAATACGAGCGCCAAAAGACTTATCAGGATCTTTACCCCAAATATCTTTTACCATTTGGAGTCGCCTACGTATAGTATCTTTAATGCTATCAAATGCTCTACTAAATAATTTACCAATACTACCATCTTTTGAGAACATGCCTTTAAGCTTCTTAATAGCTCCTACTTCCCACCCTCTTAGTCCTAACATAGCAGCACCAAGAGCAGTAATACCAGCAAGAACTCCTGTAAATAGTCCTCCTAATGTTGGAATTTTAAATCCACCAGCACCTCCACCAGATGATACAGTAGCAGATTCTTGCTTAGATTTTTTTTGACTTTCGATATCAGATTCAAGTTTATCAAGCATACTTCGCTTGAGCATGGCAAAATGCTTATCAAACGTGCCTTTTAATGATGTTATTGCAGCATCATTGGCACGTTTGTTTTCCTCTAGTTTTTGAACGACATCTTTTAATTCAGCCATTATTTCCTCGCTTGTTGATCGAGCCTTATACGCTCATTCTCCTCTTTAATGTGCTGTTCAAGCAACATCAAGTATATTTCCCTCTCCCATGGCATCATATTCTCGATTTCGGTGAGACTATACTTATGATGCTGTACAAGTTGAAAGTTGGTCTTAAAGTAGTTTTCTAAATTATCATGAGAGAGACCAATTAAAAAAAATTTTGCATTCCTTCCAAGTGTACTTCGTTTGCATGTGAACACTTTTCACAAACAAACTTAAAATCGTGAGTCATTTTTGGCATGCTTTCAACATATTTTTGTACGTCTTCAAGCTGTTCTTTTGTCAATGACTCAATGAATTTCATTTGATCTTCATGAGATTCATCTTTAAACAAAATAGATTCTTCTTCGGTATTGACAGCATCAATACATTGAGCTATCATATCAAACGTTTGTTGAGTTGGGCTAGGTGTTTGCATAGCCCCACTTTGAATGATTTGAGTATACCTCGGAAACTTCATAACCATTGATAATGTATCACTAAGCTTTATTTCAGACGACATTTCTTCTGGAAATGTTACGCCAATAGTATCAAGTTCAATTTTAACTTCATTCTCATGTCCACAATCGATTGCTTGACATTTAAGCTTAACTTTTGCATTTTCGCCTACGGATCTTGTTCTGATAGTTGTAAACATATATTCTACATCAAATGTAGTCAATACGCTTTTATCAATACCTCCGTCAACGCACGCGTCTATAGTTTCAACAACTGCATTTACAGCAGCTGTTTGATCTTCTGATTCGACAGCCATCATCATGATCTTTTCTTCCTTAACAAGATATGGCCGAAACTTTACGACCTCCTTTGTTGAAGGAATTTCCATCTCATATTTGGGCGTCTGATTAATTACTGGTAAAGCCATAATATTTTATCCTAATCCTTGTAATGCTGGAATTGATGGTATTAAACCACCTGTTAATGACGACAAGGAGAATCCTGGTGCTCCTTGCCAGTTGGTATAGGAAAGTTGGACATTCAATTCAGCAAGTCCACCTTCATTACTAAATTCGATAGCATTCATAGTAGTTGGAAAAGCATCCTCCAACAAACACGTATATGCTATCTGGTCAGGTGTTACGATATCACCGACCAATTCAAGTCCCAATGGACCTTGAAAGTTGAAGCTCAAATCAAATATTACATCTTTTTTGAGCTGTTGTATTTTAACGTCTTTTACATATTCTTTTTTATAATTTACAGTTGGCGCAGGTTCACTTGCACCATCTCCTCTTATGTTTACTTGTAAGCTTTGCCATTCTTCAAAATACTGCTTGATTCCATAATCTTGTAAAACATAAAATGTTAAACTTACGTCTTCTTGTGCAAAGCCATATGTTATCTTTTCTCTATGCATGCTGTATTGTCTTTCAGTAGTCAGCATTTGTCTTCCCGGCATATTGGCTGCTTTACATATGACATTGAGAGCATAAGAAGAAGGACTTCCTCCAAAAGGTCCAGATTTTAAGCTAGGTAGTAATACTCTAAACAAACTAGTTTGTGCAATACCTTGTCTAATTTGACTTCTAAATTGATCGACAGAAAACGTCATCGTATCATCCTTTTTGAATCTGCATACACTTGCGCTGGGCTTGCTTTACTCCATTTAGCCATTGGTAAGAAAGCGGCAATCTCCCATTCAGGAGCAGGAACGTGTCCAAATCTAGATTTAACATGACTCAATAAGTAATGTTTAAAGCAAGGCTGAAAGTGTTTGAATTTAGAAGCATTTTTAAGTAATTTATAATTCAATCTAAACTTAGTAGTTTCATCATACTTCTTGTTATTAACTGTTTCGAGTAAAGAATCTAAAAGTTTAGCTCTTAGTACAGGATTAAGATAGTGTAAATTTAATCCATAGAATCCGCCCGGTGCTTTATCAACAATGATTGTAAGAGGAAACTGATCATAATATGGAAGCTTATCTTTTGTTTTAGGATCATAAAAATACATAAACATGCCACCACCAGCAATGCCAGATTTAATATTAATCGGTTCATCTTTCATTATGTCTTTACGATTTACGCGCCTGATTCTATATGCTCTTCTTCTAAACCACGCCATTGACTCTTCAGTACGAGGTGTGATTCCTTTACGAAAAGCTTCTAATTCTAATTTCTGAAATAAGTTACTCATACCACTATTTATAATAATTTCTTAAGCGGTTTTATCTTTTTCTTAAGTATTCCTTTTGCAGTTAACTGCCTTTCAGTCCATATTTCAAACTTCCAATTACGATCCTTTGCATATTCACTTGCAGCTTGCCATTTATTCATGTTACGTACATACTCTAATCCTTCACGTATATATTTTTTAGTTTTACGAGCGCCTGTTGGAGGTTTTGTTTGATATTCTGGTTTGATTTCAACGAGACTCGTTTTACCATTCTTATAAGTAACTTTAATGTCAACATAATATTTATGATATTTTTTATCATATTCATAATAATAAGGTACAATGGTTTCTTCAGAAGACCAATATTTTACATCAACATTTGAGTCAAGCCACATGAATACATACTTTTCCCACATGGATCTATATACAACATTTGAAACGTCTCCTTTATACTTACTTTTATGTTTAATCTTATATGTACCCGAATAAGCCACTACAATCCTTATAAATACTGATATAATTATTCAACTTTATTTATTAGGACCCTTGCATGGCAATTTCAGAAATATTATCAAGAATTAATTCAAATGCAGCTGTAGGAAGAGTAAGGAACTCTGTTAATGATATAGGGTCAGCCGCAACAGGCGGCATTACAGGAAAAATTGAAGAATGGATGGAAACGGGATTTGGTACCGGTGGAGGAGTTTCAGACCGTTCAATTGTATCACCTGCTAATTTAGTTTTTCCAAAAGAAAACCAAGATATGATTGATGCTTTTATTAGGTTTCAAACATTGGTTATTGAGCCCGGAGGTGCCGATCCTCAAAAAGCATTTGAACTTTCAAAAAGCTTAAAAAGCATAGATAGAGCACAAAAGAAAGTAGGCACTAGTGATACAAAAAGTTTTAATCCAGCTGATGATCCAGCACAAGCAGGCGCAAATACACAAGAATTTCAAGAAAATGCTGCAACTCAAAAAATCCAACAAGGTCTAGGAGAGGTTGGATCTATTGTAGGAGAATCATTAAAGAACGAAAAAACTATCCCAGGTGACATTATTGATATGTATCTTCCAATTGGCATATCAATGAGTGATGGTGTAAACATTGAAAACGTAGATCTCGGAAGAATAGGCGGTGCAGCTGAAGCAGGATTACGAAATACTGGCTCAATAGCAGCTGCTGCAAAGGCAGGCTTAGGTTCTGTTGCAGATGATATAAAAGATATGATGAGTAGAAATGCTGCAAATCCAGAAATAGGAAAACTTGCTGCATTAAAAGCATTAGAGTTTATCCCAGGCGCTGGTGATGAAATTGTAGGTGGTACAAAAAGCGCATTAAAAATTACTACTAATCCTAATACAAGAGCACTATTCAAAAGTGTTAACTTGAGATCATTTTCATTTTCGTTTAATATGATACCTACAACGCGAGACGAAGCAATCGAAGCAGCAAAAATTATTAGAACGTTTAGATCAGAATTATATCCAGAAACAATTGCTGAAGATAAGAGTAAAATACCTCTTGGTTATAGATTTCCTAATACCTTTCAAATTTCTATAAATCGTAAAAAAGGATCAGCTCCTGAAGGTCATCCTACTAGCAGCAGACTCGTGTATGAGTCAGAAGAAATCCTTACAAAGTTTTTACCGTGTTATCTTGTGAACTTTAGTGTTACTTACGGTTCAAATGGACCAGGGCTTATGGAAAACAGTCCTGCTGCAATGCCATTCTCAAATGCTACTATTAATATGACATTCCAAGAACAAAAGACTCTCGACAAGGGTCTTATTTTAGAGGGTTACTAATATGTATTTTGATAATTTTGATATTACAACGTATCGATTTGGTAATGAGCAACAACCTGCATTTGTTCAAAACTTAGGCATATACGTTGATGTGATTGATAAAATTAAAGATCAAATCACCTTTTATGCTGACTATTTCATTTTTGATGGAGAAAGACCTGACCAAGTATCATATAAGGTGTATGGTGAAACTAATGCGTATTTTACATTTTTTCTCCTTAATGATCATATAAGAGAACAAGGTTGGCCACTTGCACAACGATCGCTTGATAAAAAGGTCAAAGTTGATTATCCTAATAGAACTCTTACTACAAAAGCTTCTCTTACAGGTTTATTCTTACCCGGTCAAATAATTACAGGTCAGTCATCTGGCGCAATCGGTGTCGTAATAAGAAGAAGACTCGAATTAGGTCAAATTATAGTTAAGCCTACTAATAGCTCTACATTTTTAAGCACAGAACTTATCACTTCAAATCAACTTACAACAGGAGCATTACAGCAAGCTACTCTTTCTAGTTCTGCATTTGAGTATCTTGGCGTAAGACACTATGTTGACGGAGATTTAAATCAAGTTGATGTAGATCCTTCACTTGATCCACCGGGTACATATACCCCTGTACTTTTTAGTGAATACTATAAAGAACAAAATGATAAGTTGAGACAAATCAAAATAGTAAAGCCTTCGGCTATCAATGGCGTAATGAGCGCGTTTAATAAAGCACTTACAGGTGGTTAATGGCAGATATGAGGTCAAGCAGCCCGTTTGACTGTAAGTTTAACAGGGTTGCAATTAAATCAAATAGATTTGGTGATTACGAATTTAATATAACGAATAACGTTATTCAATTTGACATCACTGAAGATATTGACATGCTTACGCTTACTGCGCATCTTGTCATACTCGATAATGATAACTTACTCGAAGTTATTGATTTTCAAGGACAAGAGTTTGTAGTAGTCGATATTGCAAAGCCTGAAGCTGGTCTTCCTCCAATAAGAAGAATCTTTAACATTATTGGTGTTGAAAGTGTAACAAGAGGTACAAATGACCAGAATGAAGTCTTTACTCTTAACCTTATTGATAGGAATGCATTTCAATCGGAGCTTACAAACATTAATAAGAAATATGATGGCAATCCTTTAGCCATCATTCGATCTATACTTAATGATGCTTTTGCAGGTGTACCAGAACCTCGCAGTTTTGTTACAACAGAGGCTCAAACGTTTCAACAAAACATGAGAGTCATTATTCCTAATTGGGATCCATATACAGCAATACGATGGATGTCAAATAGATCAACTTCGAATACAGGAGCACCTTTTTATTGTTGGTCAGTGTGGAGAGATGATGACTTACGCTTCTTTGATCTCGAAACAATGCTACAACGACCTGCAATAAATGCAGGTATGCCATACAAATTCAATCAATCATTAACTGCAAACGCAGCTCAATACACTGTGCAGTCACAAGGCTATTTTATTCTTGACTTTTTACTTCCGCCACAAGAACGAATAGTACCTCTTTTAAGACAAGGCGACATTGGTGGACATTACTCGTTTCTTGATACTCAGAACTTTGCAGATAACGCCTTTCAATTTAGTATCAAGAAGGTGTTCGATAATATGAACAAAAACACTACTCTTACAGAAAAAAGAAGATCACCTACATATGATGATCAATTCGTAATGGGTGACAAGTATCTTCATGAATACACCAGTAAGAAGATCATGCAGATTGGAACAACAAGCATATATAACGATATACCGGGATATTATGAGGACGTTACGCCAGCACATCACAGTACAAAAGCTATTTCAAAGGCTCTTCGAGACTTTACATTTAAAACGCCACTCATGTTGAAAGTACCGGGACGAAACTTTTTACCACTTCCTGGTGATCAATACGCAAACACCGGTATTGGTAACGTGATTGAGGTCGAATTTATTGACAATGAGCCTATTGTGAAAGGTAAAGACTATTCGAAACACGTTGACAAGAAGAGATCAGGTAACTATCTTATTAAGTCAATTAAACATGTTGTACAGAGAGAAGGCGTCAAAGCACAGCATGTATGTTATCTCAATTGCATTAAACTTACGAATCGAGAAGGAGCTACATAATGAGTGGCATTAATGCAGCAACAATACCCGAAGCCTTTTATGGTGATCAGTATCGATGGTGGTTCGGTATTGTAGTGAATCCAAATGATCCTCAAATGCTTGGTCGCATGCAAGTACGCATATACGGTGTTCATCCAGAAGATGTTGCAGATCTCGAGTCAGAAGATCTTCCTTGGGCTCAAACGATGATACCTACGACAGAAGGCGGAGTATCGGGTATCGGTAAGATGGGAAGACTTCTTCCCGGAGCAAAAGTAATCGGCATGTTCCTTGACGGACCTTCGAGTCAAGTACCATTCATAATGGGTGCAGTACATACAATCGAAGATCCGAGCCCAGTACAGATCGAAAAGCTCGCAGCGTCAGAAGACAAATCGCTTACGAACCAGAGCTTCATATCGGCATTCTTTAACGGAAGTACGAACGCCGAAATATGCTTTAACTTCTTTTTAGCGAACGAGTTTACGCCCGAACAGGCGGCCGCAATGGTCGGCAACTTCTCGGTTGAGTCAGGTACGAACGTAAATCCTCTTGCAGCAAAGAACAATAACTATGGCATTGCACAGTGGCAGTCAATCGAAACTGCAGGTAATCGGTTCGTTCTTCTGAAGTCATTTGCAGGGCAGCGTAACTTGAATTGGCAGAAACTTAACACACAGCTCATGTTTGTACTGAATGAGCTTCGCACATACTCCTATCTTGGTCTGAACAAGCTTTTGAAAGCAGAAAACATAGAACAGGCCACGAGAAGGTTTGCAGAAAGCTATATTAGGAGAGACACCCTTATGACGACTCGAATTACATATGCTAAAGATACACTCGAGAGGCTCGGATAATGGCTACTACAAGAGAAACACTCAAGACAAACCTACAGTCAATAGCGAAAACAGCTCCTATTGCAGAACTCCAAGCAACAGCAGTAGCATTCAAAAATAAAGCTGATGCCTTTATGAAGTCACAACTCGGAAAAGATCTTACATCTTCTCTTGCAGGTATCAAAGCAGCTACTATCGAGAACGATTATGGAACAACTACAGTAGATGGTACAGGTACAGCTTTCGCAGAATCGGTACCAGAACTTGCAAAAGAAGTGGCTACTGCATCAAAGAATGCACTCGAGTCTATTATGGGGACAACAGTATCGAATGGAAACAGCCATGAGGTCGCAACAGGCAACTCTCCTAAGGCTATACTCGAATCTCTTAAGACATCGACTGGCAAAATAGCCACAGAACTGTCGAGTACAGTAGCGGTGTTAGCAGATCCTGCAGTACAAGGAGAACTTACTTCTGCAATCAGTAAAGGAGAAGAAGACAATTCGAAGCTTGCAGCTAACTTTTTTACAGAAGTCGGGAAGTTCACGAATAAGGTCGATGCGGCGGTGGGGACGGACGCTAAAAACATTTTGGAATCAGTAATGAGCAAGGTCGATCAGACGAATAAGAACAAACTCATTAAGCTTACCGAAGGCGGGTTCTCTATGGACAAGATATCAGAGCTTCTCAATATCATTTCAGAGGGCA
>JACLAA010000007.1_pt1 | contig 143672 bp, 80 predicted proteins | sample 8027891 | NCBI WGS metagenome assembly JACLAA01 (sample SAMN15724900, study PRJNA655200) | protist metagenome | isolation source: fluorescence activated cell sorting (FACS) single amplified genomes of... | place: Spain: Blaines Bay Microbial Observatory, Mediterranean Sea | collected 2016-01-19 | reverse complement strand
ATGCAGACGATCGTGAAGACGAGACGATGAGCGATTCGGACGAGTTTTACGAACAAAACCAAGGCGCTGCTGCTGCTGCCAAGAAGAGTAACGTCAACGCGAAGAAGAAGGAAAAATCGGAGGAAGAGATGCACGAGGAACTGAAGAGGACGATGTTCGTCGGGAACGTGCCGACGAAAACGAAAGCGAAAGAGTTGGTTTCGTTTTTTAAGGAGATGTTGTTATCGTCGTCGTCGTCGTCGAGTAAAAGCGAGAAGAAGACGAAGAAGACGAAAGCGGAGGTGGTTTCGGCGCGGATTCGCTCGGTGCCGCTGAAGAAGAGCGCGGACGAGAAGGACGCGAAGGTACCGGTGAGAGCGAAGATTTTGGGGTCGTTGGGAAAGAGGAAGAATGATACGGAGAATAGTGGGAGCATCAACGAGGCGTCGAAGAGCGGGTGCACGGCGTACGTCGTGTGGAAACGAGAGAAGGATTGTGAACGCGCGGTGAAGAAGGGCAACATGCAAAAGTTTAACGGGCACACGCTGAGAGTAGATTTTGCGGCGAAATCGAGCCAGACGACGAAAGGAGGAAAAGGAGATGATGGCAGCGGCGTGACGTACGACCGAACGAAATCCGTTTTTATCGGCAACTTACCCTTTGACGTTTCCGACGAGGAAGTCATCGAAATTTTCACCAAGAATAAAGAGTATAAAGAGTTAAAGACGGAGTTGGAGGCGGTCCGAGTCGTCCGGGACAAGGCGACGAGAACGGGTAAAGGCATCGCGTTCGTTTTGTTTAAATCCGTCAAAGCTGCGAGAACGGCGTTATTACTGGACGGTTTTGAGATGGGCAAACGGGAACTTCGCGTCACGAAAGTTGGCGTCGTCGCTCCGAAAAGAGGCAACGAGGTTACCAAATCTCGAGAACGCGGCGGGAAAGCGAGCAATAACTTTAGCAAGAAAGACACCAAGAACGGTAGCCACGAAAACAACAACAAGCGCAAAATAAACTCTTGGGAAGGCGGTCGTTCGGCAAAAGGGAACAAAGCGGCTAAATTCGAGAAGAAAAAATCGCCAACCGCGAGCGCTCTCGGCGACCGAGAGCGCGACGGAAAAGGAAAAAGCGCGGCTTTCGTCGGGGCAAAGAAAAAACGCGCATCCTCGTCCGCGGGTGGTAAGAAACGTCCCGCCGTCGCTTTACGGAAAGCAAAGATGAAAGCTGGTTTGTAATAACAACACGAGAGAATATAAATAGCACTCGCAGTATATACGTAGAGTATCCAACAACAACAAACACCATGCGGTTAATTAAAGAGAAACGCGGATTGAAGCACCTCTTCTCTCTCTCTCTCTGACGCTCTCTGTTTGCGACGATTAAATAACACTCACTTCTCCTCTTCTTCTTCCTTCTTCGCTCCTTCGTTCTCCTTTTCACCTTCTTTCACTTCTTTCTTCAACTCTTCGTTGAATTCGTTCGCGGCGGATTGAAAACTCTTCACGGTTTTCCCCAACGATTTCCCCAACTCGGGGAGTTTACTCGGCCCGAATAACAGCGCGGTCACGCCGCCGATGACGACGAGCTCGGGTAAACCGAGGCCGAATAAGCCGTTGGACACGACTAACTCGCCTCGGTTGTTTCTTTTTCTTCTACTAATGGTGTTGGTGGTGTTTATCTTCTTCGCTACGAGAAATGAGTTTCTGTTGTTGAGAACGGATCGAATCGGAACCCTCCTGGAACGTGTCGTTGTGGCACCACCGCGAGCGATATTGCACGCAGTAGTCGACGCAGAGACAGACGAGGACGATGCCATCATCGACAACATTACGAGTGTTCGTGTATCGAAGTGAGTGGTATTGGTATTGAGAGCTTAGCGTTATGGGGAAATGCTCCACTTTCAAACAGAGGAAAACTATGCACTAAAACACCAGTGGAACATCAACATGCGGGGGGTAAACCACCCGCAGCAGATCAACAAGCAACTCTGCGCGTCGTTCTCGCTTTCGAGCGTGCTCGCGACGATCGAGAAATCGAGTCATCTGTTCAATATCGTCAACGTGGCGACCGCGTTTAGTCGGTTGGCGAAGATTTTATCATCAACAGAATCGTCCAAACGCGGCGGCGGCGCGATGGAGACGAAGAAGAAGATGAACGACAACAACAAAAACAGCGAGAAAAAGGAGTTGAAAGTAAAAGTTCTGTTCGCGTTGCTTAAACGATGCAAAAACGTGCTCCGCGCGAACGATAAGAAGCAGTTGGAACCGAGACATTTGAGCACGATTTTATGGTCGATCGGGAAAATGCGATTGGTGATGGTATTCGCCATCGAAGAGGATTTTGAAACATTCGGAGAGGAATTAGTGCACGTTTTAGACGCGATTTCGAACGTGGTTGTAGAGTATTACGAAGCAAAGAGGCAGTTCAACGCGCAGGAGATTTCGAATTTGTTTTGGGCGTCTGCGAAGATTTACGGCGACGCGTCCGCGTTGAAGAAGAAGAAGAAGAGTAGTTGTCATCATCGTCGCGTGTTAGTAGTATTTGAAGGCGTTGAAGATGCGATCGTTCGAATGCAAGCGCCTTTGCAAAGGATGTTTGCGGCGTCCAAATTGAACGAGTGGACGACGCAAGGCGTCTCGAACGTGTGTTGGTCTTTGGCGAAGATGTTGGCTTCTGAAACGGAAGGAGATGGGAAAAAACGAATGGTTTGGGTGGTTGACGACGAGTGCGACGTGAGGAAAAGCATATCAGACGCGGTTGAGATGGGGTGTTCTGGTCCTCCCGCGAAACGATTCAACGCGCAGGAATTCGCCAACGTCGCGTGGGCCATGGCAAAATTCAACGAGGCGCCAAACGACGAAGACGCGAACGGAGGGAGAGAAGTTTTGGTGAATAAGATGGCGCTCGAATTGAAAGAGCTGCTCATATCGGAGACTGTCAAAGGTCGATTTGAGTCCAGGCACGTCGCAAATACGTTTTTAGCGTTCGCGAAAGTTAATCAGTGCGCGGAAGATCCAAAATTTTGGTTCAAGTTGAAAACGTTGACGAAAAGTGCTGTTTTAAAGAATATGAACGCGCACGAGTTGTCCATGGTCATGGTGGGTGTTAGTTTAGTAAACGAGAGCAACGGCGAAGTCGGTGGAGAAGACGACGAAGAAGAGGACGAAGAATTAGCGTACGAAGTGTGTCGGTTCTTTACAAAAACAATCGCTTCGTACACAGACGATACGAATAATGAAACCGACGACGACGAAACCGGTAAGGTGGGGTTAATCGCCAACGTCCTTTGGGCACTCGCGAAACTTCCGCAACTCCTGGGGGAAATCGCAAAGAAACAAGAAAAGGTTTTCATCAACGAGATGCTACGCGTACTCGAGCAGTCGAACGGTATCGCCAACATGAACGGACGACAGGCGTCCACCATTCTTTGGTCGCTCGCGAAAATCGGCGACGTGGTTGGTTTCGAAGATACAGGAATCAAATCTACGTTTGAACACTTCTCAAGAACGCACTTCTGCGATGCGAGGTCTTCTCTATTCTTCAAAACCAAAACCGATGCTCGATCGTTCTCTATGATTCTTTGGGCTTTTTCGAACGGCGTGCCCGATGTTGCCACGAATGAAAGGGCGAAAGACGTCTTTGAATCCGCGCACAAAGACTTGCGTAAAGAAAACTTTATCGACGAATTCAACGCGCGTGATCTCGCGAACGTGACCGAAGCGTTTGCAAAAAGATTGGATACTCCTGAAAAAGTTTTGAAGACAATTGCTAAACGCGCTGCGGAAATTCTTGACACGTTCAACGCGCAAGAGTTGCTAAAGTTTCTCGGCGCGCTCGAGAGAGCCGGAGGAGATGTGCACAAGTACGAAAAATTGAACGAACTTCTGCGCTCGAAAAGGACGGTTAAGATTCCGTTCCCTGCGCTCGGTTTAGTCGACGAGTCGGCGATAAAGCTGCGCTCGGCGACGCCATCAAACGACGCGTCTAAACAAATTGACAGGGTGGACGACTCGTGCGGCGGATTTGGGCGCCAAAATACCGGCGTCGCTCTTTGGGAAGGCTCGAGAGTCTTAGCCGAATGGATATCAAGACTTTCCACCGTCGATTTGCACGCGTTTTGCAGCAACGATGCAAAATGGAAAAAACTTGGCGAGGATGGGTTTTTTACGCCTCATCTGAACGCACGCGATGCTTTCTTCGGTAAAGGAAAAGTTGGCGTCGAACTCGGTGCTGGGCTCGGATTGCCTTCCATCGTGGCTTCGAAACTCGGCGCAAACGTCATCGCAACCGACGGTACGTGTATTTTTCGTTTTTTCACAAATAGTAGTCGTCTCGTTTCTTATTCTTTGTGTTTTATGTTCTCGTATATTCGCTCCGGTTAATCCCTCGACTGGTCTTCCTTTGTGGCCGTTGAGTTTCAGAGAGAGCGTACAAAAGAGTTGACTGAAAAGTCACCGGGGAGTTTCGCTGACAACATCCTTTAATTTGCCACGGATGCGTCTGATAGTAGCTCTCGTACATTTTTTCATCTTGGTACTCTTCTTTACATTTTCTAAGCAAACTTACGTTATTATACTTTTCGTTTCGTTTATTTTCACTCGCACAGGCGACGACGACGTCCTCTCGCTTCTCAAAAAGAACGTGAAGAAGAACGCGGGCGAAGGATCTTCGACGAAGAAACTCGTCTGGGGCGCAGGCGACGCTCGAGAGATTCTCGAACTGACGAGACATCCAGACTTCGTCCTCGCCACGGACGTCGTTTACGGCAACGATACGAGTAAATGGAAAGCGTTAGTGGATACTATCAAACGCTTAGCTGGAAGAAACACGTTGATTCTCATCGGCAACGTTCGCCGGTACCCCACGGGGCATCCGTTAGCTGAGACGACGTTTTACACCGAGGCGACGAAGGAAGATTTCGACCGCGCGGAAGTCCCGGTGTCCAGTTTACACCCAGACTTTCGAAGAACGGGCGCTGGGTCGTGCGTGATTCACGCTATGCGATTGAAATACGATGCTCAGCCTTTCGTTACCCTCGGAAAACGGAAAAAAGAGAAGAGGAAGAAAGAGAAGAAAGAAAAGAGGAAGAAGAAAACGATTTTAAATTAGTAGTAGTGTAATATTAGTAGTTTGTATTGATAAAGCTCGCGCTCGCTATACCGATAATAAGAAACTCCGTTATCGTAATTATTGTCCTAGTGGCTTTTCGAGCATAAAATGCCCCACCTCAACCAGGCCAACCGCGGCGAACGGATTCCATTCGGTACTCCTTTGCGCGATCTGCGCTTGCGTCAACCCTTTTTTCGCCCACTCTGGCTCCGCGTACCCGCACTTCTCGAATAATTTTTGCGCGCCTTTATTATCCACTTTCGTGTGCGTATACATCGTCGTCTCACCCATCTCTCTCATCGTCTCTTCCGCGGCTAACACCAAAGCTTTACCGATCCCTCGCCCTCTCTGCGTTGTAGCGACGGCGACGTCCGATAAATACGGTTTATCCGCCGGTGCTTTCGGTCGGTAGTTCTCCGCGCCGAACCGCTTCCCGTTCGGCAACGACACCTCCGCGATGCCGACTAAATTCGATCCAACTTTTGCCGCTATTAAAACTCTGTCCGTCGCATTCTGCACCCCGTCCAATAACCCCGCGTACACTCGATCCGATTGTGCCTTCGCCAACCTTTTCCTCGCTAAGAAATCTTGCGGTCTCACCTTAAAGAATAAATCCATCACTAAGTTCGTCGCGTCCATGCAATCGTCCTCCTCCAAAGGACCTATTTTCGCCGACCCCATGTCCGCGAGTTTCACCTCCGACCGTTTCACCGCCAACGCCAAAGCGCCTTGCAGTTTCGCCTTGTCTCGTCTTCGGTTTTTCGCCAGTTTCACCGTGCCTTTTTCCATGTCCACCACGAGCAAAGGCGTCGCGCCTTTACTCGTCGCTTTACCCCTCGTGTTCTTTCCTCCTCCTTCTTCTTCTTCTTTCGTTGTTGTTTCTGTTGGAATCGTCGTCGTCGTCGTCGAAGGATCTCCTCCTCCTTCTTCTTCTGCAAACGCGCGCGCTCTCGTTTTATCTCGTTTTGTGCTGATATTATTGAGCGCATTAAAACCGATTCTTCTTTTCGCTTCACCCTCGTCTTCAGCGAGGACGACGGTGCGTTTTCCCCCACGGGTAAAGCATCTCCTTCCCGAAGTCCGCGATTTTGCGTTCATCTTCGAACTCGTGTTGAACGTAGTACTCGCAGCGGCATCTTTTACGCGACGGCAACGACCACCACCCGACGACACAGAGGACGACACCGAGAAGACGTTTTGCGAGAAGAAGCTCATGATGACAAAAAGAGAGAGAAAGAGAGAGAGTTTAGTTGCGCATAAAAATGTGGATAAAATGGAAGCGTTGGATGCCTCACTTTTTCCCCAAAGAAGCTCGAGAGCTTTTGCTCAAACAGAGGGTCGGTTATTCGGTCGCTTTCCTTTTTCCTCCTCGGACGATTCGAAGAACACGACGCGACACAACGCGCGTTCCGTCGTCCCTTCCTCGTTGGACTGCACAATAATACGCGAATAATTTCTTTCGCTCAAACAGAGGGTCAGAGTAGAAGTAAGCACACGCACACTCCGACCTCTCTCTCGGATTGAACACCATGTCTCTTCTCTCGTCCAAGACGAAGAAGACACCGGGAGGAGGGAAAACGAGCAGCAGATGGGAGAGTTTGAGCACGGACAGACAGTTGTTGGTGTTTTCTTTGCTCACCGTCGTCGGTTTGATCGGGAAATCGATGTCCGAACACGAGAAGTGCGCGCACGCGCACCACCGGATTTCCATTGGTGATTATTCCTCCTCCTCTTTTGCCACTGGAAGGGGTGGTGAAGGCGATGGATACGATGCCGCGAGGACGGGACATTTGTCGTCGTCGTCTGAATCGTGTCCATCCGCGGACGAGTTGTGCCCGTCCAGCGACTCGAAACGACGCGTGAGAGACTCGGCGATACAAATCGAGTTGAAGAGGAAAAAAATAGAAGTGGAGGAGCTTCAGAGAGCGCTGGCGAAGAAAAACGGAAACGGATCCAAAGAGGATCCCTTGGCGAAAGAGTTGGAGACGATGTCCTCGGAACTGGCAAAGTTACGGGCGAAGTTGCGAACGTATAAAGTGAGCGAGCAACAGGCGATATCGGACCGGAAGAATTGCGAGAAGACGCTGGAGTACGGCGGCGACGGATGTCAGCGGCAAGAGTTACCGATCGGGATGGAGTCGTGCGAAAAGCTCGCCGAATATAGAAAAGGGCTGGAGAAGAAAATCATCACTTTGAAAAGAGAGGCGTGGACGAACAGAGATAAGAGCGCGAACCAGTGCGCGGGAAAATTAGCCGCGGAGAGGCTGTTATGGATGGATAGAGCGACGGTAGTGATGACGGCGGCGATTGCAGCCGGGACGGACGAGAGAACGCTGGATTCGACCGGAATTATTCAAACCGAAGCGAGGAGAAGAGTATTAGCCGCGGAAAGAGAAATAGCGTATTCGAAAAAGTATCCCGGGTCGCCGGTATTTAACGGCGTCGGGAGTGCGGCGAATGAAGCGGATTTGTCCATCGTGTTCAAGAGAGCGCTGTTGGAAGCAAGGAACGAGATGTTGGCGGAAGATAAGAAAATCGACGAGGCATGGATCGACGAGTTGTTGCAGATTCCCGAGTTGAACGGTGGGAAGAGAAACGGCGCGAAAAGATGGACGCCAGACGAGCGGCAAAAACACAGCGAAGAATGGGAAGAAGCGGTGAGGAAATTAACGCCGTCCATCGTGGAAGGCGTTCAAGTGAAAACTAAAAATCCGAAAGACGTGATTAACTATTTCGCGAGAACCGTAGAGGCGGAAAGAGCTATGCCGCATGTGTTTGGATTAGTCGAGAGAAAGGGAGGGCCTTTGCAGTGGGAAGGCAAATTCGCTCGATACGCCGCGCGCAAAAACGCGCGAAGGTCGAAAAATGTCAAAGGCGGCGTCGTCAAGAAAGCAGACGGGAATTCAACCGGCGTTTCAAACACATTGTTTCGTTCCGCGTTAGTCGACGATGTGTTACCGGACGTCGCGCCTCCGCCAGAATACAAAAGATGCGCGTTAGTTGGAAACTCGCAAAGAAATTTAATCCATGAGTACGGCGAGGAAATCGATAGCCACGATACCGTATTTCGCATGAACAACGGACCGACTTTAGGATTTGAAAAGTACGTCGGCACGAAAACAACGCATCGAATCGTGAATAATCTCTGGACGAAAGCGTACGGTGCATCGGTGTATAACTTAGCGCGACTTCCACTAGAATGGAACGCCACTTTACTCGTTTCTAGAACCGACGGCGAGGATTTCTACAACGTAGTTTCCGAGTTGAAAAATCGACGACCGGACGTCAATGTCGTTCGCATCAATCCAACCGGGGCAGCTGCGGCGAGCGATTTGTTAGACACCTTGCGCAAACGCATTGAATCGAAGAGAGGTTTAACCTACCCAGGAAGAGGATCTCCCTCCTCCGGTTGGCTCGCCGTCTTCCTCGCTATTCAACTCTGCGAATCCGTGGACGTTTACGGCGTCGGTTTAGGCGGATGTTGGGGCGCCGCCGGAGGCGGGTGCATCGGAGGGAGCGCCTGGCACTACTTCGAGAACGATTTAGCCGAGCTCTACAAAAACTCTCGAGAATTCGGCGAAGATCCGCACCACTCCTTCCAGCTCGAACACGACATGTTACGAGCCCTCGACGAAGCCAGCCACATCAAACTCCACGCGCCGCAAAAATACGACTCCATGGAGAAAGAAGCTACGTATTTAAGAGCCATGCAACCAACCGTCTTGGACGACGCCCAAGCCACCGCGCGAACTTTATCCGCGAAAGCAGATCTCATCTGCATCGCCTCCGTCGGCCAAACCTGCGGCTGCGAAAAGAGGTGCATGTCGCCGACCGAGTTGCACAATCGAGAGAAAAAATCGAGAATGAAAGAAGCCACGCAGGTCATCAAGTCCTTGGAAAGATACGACGAAAGTAGCGGTAGTAGTAGTAGCGGTACTAGCGGTAAGAGTAGGAGTCACGACGGCGACGAGAATAACGAAGATGATTAATTTGCAATAAAAGTACATAAAAGTAAAGCACAGGTACCAGTTACAAGTACATATTCTCACACGCAACATAAACGCGAACTTCTTAAGCTCGGTTCGCGTGCGTATTTTATTTGGAGCGCTAAAGCACCTTTCGGAGTTTTGATGAGGCGTGTGTCTTTTCAATCGAAAAAAGCTTCAAAAAAGAACAGTTTGACTCTTTTATTCCATCACTTTTATTCCACACCCACACAAGGACTCTCTCTCTCTTTATACACACACAGAGTCTCTCGAGATGGCGACGCCGCCGGTGAACGTGAGCGAGGCCATACAGGTACGAATACTGCGACGCAGATAGATCGATGCGAGCGTTTTGTTTTTTGTTTTCTCTCTTTGATGATGGGGCAGTTAATTGACCCAATTGGGTGCCGCCCGTTACGTCTCTTCGATCACCTTTTTTTTTGTAAAGAAGACTACTCTCTCTCGCTCTCTCGCTTTTGGGGAGGTTTTCGCGGATGATCTAATCGTGTTCGAAGTACTGACGATGTGCTTTTCTTTTCTCGCGCGTGTATTCTCGCGTAACAAACACAGCTGACATCTTTGGGCATCAATCCGTCGATGATTTCCTTCACCAACGTGACGATGGAATCGGAAAAGTTTATTTGCGTCCGGGAAACCGGGACGGCGAACGCGGTGGTGATTGTCGACGTCGCGTCGCCGTCGCAACCGTTGAAACGACCGATCACGGCGGATTCCGCTTTGATGAATCCAGAGAAGAGAATTATCGCGTTGAAAGCGACCACGGCGGAGGGCGATGGGAAAGATCACTTGCAAATATTCAACATCGAGCAGAAGGCGAAAATGAAGAGTCACCAGATGGACGAGCCGGTTGTTTTTTGGAAGTGGTTGGATGCGACAATGCTAGGGGTGGTGACGAATACGTCGGTGTATCACTGGTCGATGAGTGGGGACTCGACGCCGGAGAAGGTGTTTGATCGAACGGCAAATTTGGCGGGATCTCAAATTATTTCGTACAAAGCGAGTCAAGACATGCAGTGGTTCGCGTTGATTGGGATCGCGCCTGGCGATGCGTCGAGACCGGCATTAGTTAAAGGGAACATGCAGCTTTATTCCGCAGCGCAACAGAGATCGCAGGCGTTGGAGGCGCACGGCGCGACGTTTGGGACGTTCCACGTGCCCGGGAACGCGAAAGAGAGTCAGATTGTAGCGTTCGCTCAAAAGACGGTCAATCCAGGGGACGGGAGCGTGCAGGCGAAGATGCATATCATCGAGCTCGGGATGCAACCGGGAAACACGAACGCGTTTCAAAAGTGTCAGACGGAATTGTTTTTCCCGCCGGAGTTTGCGGACGATTTCCCGGTGAGCATGCAAATCTCGAAAAAATACGGGTTGATTTACGCCGTCACGAAAGCCGGTTTGTTGTTCGTGAACGACATCGAGACTGGGGCCGCGGTGTATAGGAATAAGATTTCGAATGATCCGGTGTTTATCGCGTGTATTTCGGAAAAGACCGGGGGCATTTATTGCGTCAACAGAAGAGGGCAAGTCATTTTGGCGACCATTAACGAGAGCGCGGTGGTGCCGTTTGTATCTCAGCAGTTGAATAACATGGAATTAGCGCTATCGATCGCTGGAAGGGCGTCGTTACCTGGCGCAGAGGCATTGATTACGCCGAGATTTGACGCATTATTCAACTCTGGCGATTTCAAAGGCGCCGCCGAGTTAGCTGCGAAATACGGGTCCTTGAGAACGATGAACACCATTCAAAAGTTTCAGCAAGCGCCGCAACAACCGGGTTCATCTCCTCCAGCGTTGCAATATTTCGGCGCTTGTTTGCAAATGGGCAAGTTGAACAAAATTGAATCGGTGGAGTTGACGAAGTTGGTATTGAGACAGAACAAGAAACAACTCATCGACCAGTGGTTCGCGGAGGATAAGTTGGAGGCGAGCGAAGAGTTGGGCGATGTCATCTCTCCAGTCGACAGTGACATGGCTTTGAAGCTATACTCAAAGGCACAATCCAATCCGAAAGTGTGCGCGGAGTTGGCGAAAAGAGGTGATTTCGAGACGCTCACGGCTTACTGCGAACGCGTGAACTACACGCCAAACTACATGCACATGTTGCAAAGTTTGATGATGTCGGACCCGCCTTCTGCGGTTTCTTTAGCACAAAGATGCTCGAAAATGACGCCACCGCCGCTTGATATGCAGGGCGTGGCGGATTTGTTCTTACAACGCAACATGATTCGCGAGGCGACGTCGTTGTTGCTTGACATCTTGAAGGATGATAACGAAGAGCAAGCGGCGTTACAAACGAAGGTTTTGGAAATCAACTTGGTCACGTACCCGAACGTCGCCGATGCGATTTTAGCGCAAGGTAAATTATCCCATTACGATCGCCCGAGAATCGCACAATTGTGCGAAAAGGCCGGTTTGTACGGACGCGCCTTACAACACTACACGGAATTGAGCGATTTGAAACGGTGTGTTTCTGCGACGCACGCGATTGAACCGAACGCGTTGGTGGAATTTTTCGGTACCTTATCGAAGGAATGGGCGTTAGAGTGCTTGAAAGAGCTTTTGAATGCCAACCTGAAACAAAACTTACAAGTTGCGGTGACCATTGCCAAAGAGTACACCGAACAACTCGGCGTTCAAGAGATTATGTCGTTGTTTCAAGAACGCGACTCGAACGAGGGGTTGTTCTTTTACTTGGGCGCGTTATTACCAACCTCGGAGAACAAAGAGGTTCACTTTAGATACATCGAAGCCGCGTCGAAGGTTCAGCAAATTAAGGAAGTCGAACGGGTCACGAGAGAGAGTAACTTTTACGACCCGGAACGCGTAAAACTGTTTTTGATGGAGGCGAAATTACCGGACGCGAGACCGTTGATCAACGTGTGCGACCGATTCGAGTTTATTTCCGATTTGACCACCTTCTTATACAACAGCAACATGTTGAGGTATATCGAAGGGTACGTTCAGAAAGTCAATCCGAAGAACGCGCCGAAAGTTGTCGGCACGTTGATCGATTTAGAGTGCAGCGAAGAGTTCATCAAGAACTTGATCTTGTCTGTGCGTTCGTTGTTACCGGTTGGCCCGCTCGTCGAAGAAGTCGAAAAGAGAAACCGTTTAAAAATGCTCTCGGAGTTTTTGGAGCACTTGGTGAACGAAGGTTCGCAAGATCCGGAAGTACACAACGCGCTCGGTAAAATGCTCGTCGATTCCAACAACAACCCGGAACACTTTTTGATGACGAACAAATTTTATCAACACGCGGTTGTCGGTAAATATTGCGAACGACGCGATCCAAACTTGGCGTGTGTGGCGTATAGGTTAGGGAACTGCGACGACGAACTCGTCAAATGCACGAACGTAAATTCCATGTTCAAAGTGCAAGCGCGATACGTGGTTTCGAGAATGGAACCAGAGTTATGGGAGAAAGTCTTGACGGACGAAAACCAATACAGACGCCAATTGATCGACCAAGTCGTCTCTACTGCGTTGCCGGAATCGAAGAACCCAGAGGAAGTTTCCGTGACGGTCAAGGCGTTCATGACGGCGGAAATGCCAGAAGAGTTAATCGAGCTGTTAGAGAAGATTGTTTTGCAAACCTCCGCGTTTTCAAACAATCCAAACTTGCAAAACTTGTTGATTTTGACCGCCATCAAAGCGGACAAGACGAGAGTGATGGAATACGTAAACCGATTGGACGATTTCAACGGCCCGGAAGTTGGCGAAATTGCTGCTGGGAACGAGTTGTACGAAGAAGCGCTGGCGATTTACAAAAAGTTTAACTTACACGTGGACGCGATGAACATTTTGATCGAGTCTATCGAAGACATCGAGAGAGCAATGGAATACGCCGAGCGCGTGGATACGCCAGAGGTGTGGTGCCAGCTCGGTAAAGCGCAACTGTTGCAAGGCGGTAAAGAAGGCGTCAAGGCGGCGATTATTTCGTTAATCAAGGCGAAAGACATTACCACTTTCGATGATGTCGTCGAAGCTGCGAGGAAATTCGACGAGTACGAAGCCATGGTGCCGTATTTGTTGATGGTGCGAAAGAGTTTGAAAGATCCGAAAGTAGACACGGAAATCGTGTACGCGTACGCTCGAACGGATGAACTCTCCGCGTTGGAAGATTTTCTTTCCAAACCAAACGCGGCGAATTTACAAACCGTCGGCGACCGGTGTTTCGAAGAAAACTTGTTGGAAGCTGCCAAGGTATTATACACGTCATTATCTAACTGGGGTGCGTTAGCTTCTACTTTAGTTCGCTTGCGCCAATTCCAAGCCGCAGTGGAAGCCGCGCGAAAAGCGAACACGCCCAAGACGTGGAAAGAAGTTTGCTTTGCGTGCGTAGAAGAGGAAGAGTTCAGGCTCGCGCAGTTGTGCGGCTTGAACATCATTCTCCAAGCGGACGAATTAGAAGCACTCTCGGACTTTTACCAACAACGCGGGAACTTTGAGGAGCTCATTCAGTTGATGGAAGCCGGCATCGGTCTCGATCGCGCGCACATGGGCATCTTCACCGAACTCGGTATTTTGTACGCATATCACAAGCGAGACAAATTACACGAGCACTTGAAGTTATTTTCGCAGCGCATCAACATTCCGAAACTCATCCGCGTTTGCGAGGACGTTCACGCTTGGGACGAGCTCTGTTTCTTGTTTGTCCAATACGACGAATACGACAACGCCGCCGAAGTCATGATGAAACACCCAGACGCCTGGGAACACATCCGCTTCAAAGACGTGTGCGCCAAACTTTCCAACGTGGACGTTTACTACAAAGCGATCAAGTTCTACCTCTCCGACCATCCGAAAGAGTTGAACGACCTCCTCGTCGTTTTACAATCTAGAGTTGACCACGCTCGAGTCGTCGCTTTGATGCGCAAACTCGAAGCGTTAGCGCTGGTGAAACCATATTTAGTCGCGGTTCAACCAGCGAATTTAGCCGCCGTCAACGACGCCATTAACGAGCTCGCCATCGAAGAAGAAGACTTTGAGACTTTGAGAACGTCCATCGACACGTACGATAACTGCGACCAGATTTCCTTAGCCGTCTCTTGCGAAAAGCACGAGTTGATTGAATTCCGCAGAATCGCCAGTCACATTTACCAACGCAACAAGCGATGGCGGCAATCTGTCGCGTTGTCCAAACGGGATAACTTGTTCAAAGACGCCATGGAATACGCCGCCAAGTCCGGCGAACGCGACATCGCGGAGGAACTCCTCGAATTCTTCATCGAAGAAGGTAAAAAAGAGTGCTTCGCCGCGTGCATATGCACGTGTTACGATTTACTCAAGCCGGATTACGTCCTCGAAAAAGCTTGGATGAACGGTCTCTCCGAATACGTCATGCCGTACATGATCCAAGTCGTTCGAGAATATTCCACCAAAGTCGACGAATTAGTCCAAGATAAAATCGACAAACAAAACGAGAGCAAACAGGAAGAGTTGAACAAAGAGAAGGAGCAGATGCAACAAAATCTGTACGCGCAACTGATGCCGGCGGCGTTGCCGGCGCCGCCGATGGGCGGCGGCGATCAATACGGCGGTATGGGTGGTGCAGACCAGTACGGTGGTGGTGGTGGCATGGGTGACCAAAACGGGTACGCGCCGCAACCTCAGTACTACTAATACACATACTGATGAACAGAGAGAGAGAGAGAGTATCATCACGAGATCACATATTAACATTTTTTTATTCGACACAACGACGAAAATCTTCACTTCTTTTACAGTCGTCATACCTACTACACTTTTGAAATGATGACTTCGCTGAAAGCAACGTCTTTGTCGTCGTTTACGTCGTCACACTCCTCGATGATGATTAAATACGACAGACGATATTCGTCGCTCTCGGCCTCCTCATCTGAACCATCGTCATCATCATCGCTTCTTCGTCGCTTTACGCGTTCAAGACATCATCGCATCTTCGCGTCGTCGTCACCGACGACGTCGTCACCCGAACGACGAAAACAACTTCTCTCGCCACCGCACGATATCTCGGTCCCTCTCCCGTCTGCGGGGAAAAACAAACCACCGTTATCGATTGAACGGGCAATAAGCGAGTATCCGTGGAGAGGTGGATTAGAACCGATCGAAAACTCTGCGCATCCCGTCCAATGTGAAACTGTTTTCGGGGCTGTCCCGGAAGAAGTGAAAGGAGGCACGTTATACCGACTCGGGCCGGGGAGATGTCGATTAGGATCGAAGAAATACGCGCACTGGTTCGACGGCGACGGGTGCATGCACGAAATTAGGTTTGGGAAAGAGAACGGAGAAGTGACGATGCGTTCGGCGATGGTGGAAACGGAACGGTATAAAGCGCAAGAGACGCGAGCGGCGAAAGGCGACGACGATATCGTCGGGGCGAGAGGCGCGTGGACGCAAGCGACGGACATTATGGACAATTTAGGAAAGTTTCCAACGAATCCAGGAAATACGAGTCCAGTTGTTTTCAACGGGAGTTTATTAGCCTTGTGCGAAGGCGGACCACCGATTGAGATTGATAAGAAGACGTTAAAGACGAAAGGCGAGTATTCAGGGAAATTTACGGGCGATTTGAGTGGCTTTCCGATGGGTTTTGCCGCACATTCGAAAATAGACGCGAACGATGGGTACATGTACGCGTGGGGTCTAGCAAAGCCACCGGCGTTGGGGCACAGGTTTGCCAAAATCTCGCCGAGTGGGGAGGTTTTGAAAACCACCAACGTGCCTTTACCGGACCCGCTCGGTTTTTTCCTCTTACACGATGCGTGCGATACGGAAAATTATGTCGTTTTTGTCGTCGTTCCGTGGAAAGCGACGGTTGGGGAAATCATGCCAGCGTTAATTGGCGTGGAGAGTTTTGGTCATTCGTTTTCTTACGATTCAAACGCCAAGACACGAATCGTTGTCATGCGCAAATCGGATTTAACCGTCGCGATGGAGGTGGACGTTGAAAATTTCAGTTCCTACCACAATGCCGGGGCTTATGAAGACGAGCAAGGGAACATTCACGCGTTGGTGTGCAAGTTAGAAGGCGATCGAGAGGATCTGGAAAAGAATTTTGCGGACATGTACAATTCCGTGTGGACGTCGAAACAGTATAATCACTTGTACGACGTGTGTTTATCGGTCAAAGAGAAGAAAGTTTTATCGCAAACGAAAATTGGCGGCGACGGTGCTAAACCGATGGAATTTCCGATTTTATCTACGAAGTGGACGCAAACTGCCGCGAAAACGAAATCGATGCCTGCGTTTATCTACACCTTATGTTTCGGTGAAAGCGGCGGCGGTTATTTCGATACCGTCCAAAAAGTAGCGACGACTTTAGGGGCGAACGAAAACCACCTCGAATACCGATCCAAACCTGGATACTTCCCAGCCGAAGTTGCGTTTGTCCCTAAGAACAACGCTCAAAAAGAAGACGACGGGTATTTAGTCTTCATCGAATACGCCGCCAATCGTCACGCCAGCGACGTGGTCGTTCTCGACGCCGAAACCATGGACGAAGTCTACCGAGCGGAATCGAGCTATCACGTTCCGTATACTTTCCACGGTTGCTGGGAGTCGTCTGCAAACTAAGAAAGCGGCGATAAAAAAGACGACAAAGTGTTCCAACACGTTTAGAGATTTAGAGAAACAACCATTTTAGACGACAGATGAAAATACTTTAAAGAGTAGTTCTTCTTTGCGCAGTTGTTTCAAAGCGCTTTCGTCCCCGAGCGTGACAAGTTATTTCCTCTTTTTTCTCTTTTCGAGGCTAAAAATTCCCCTAAAAACGACAGTTACCCCATTGAAAGGACACGCACCATCATGCGTGCATCCTTCTCTCTCTTCGCTTCTTCCTCCAGCAGCGGCAGCACGGAGAGTCGCGCGAGTCCTTCCTTCAAGTTCACCCCCGCGCCGCATTCTGGCTACCATCGTCGTCGCCTTAATAACACCAACACCAACACCAACAAGAACGATTCGTTCTTCGAAGGGTGGTATTTCCGCCTGTCGATTTCGCGAGAGCAATCCGCCTCTTTGATTTACCACGTGTACGACCCGGACGATAGGAGTTCGAAGAGACACTCCGCCGGGGCACAAATTATTGCACCAGATGGAGAGTACGTGTATAAGGAGACACGCGAGGTGGGGAAGAGTTTCCAGGCGGAAGGACACGAATTGGCGTTACGGTTAGACTTTTTAGACGACGACCACTCCGAGATTACGCCAAAAATAGACGAAAAGAGAAGACGAGCAGATTTTTACCGAGTGAGCGAGAGAGGCACGAAACACGCGGGGTATTTGTCCACGAACGAAAGCAACAGAAACGATATGGAAAGTGAAGATTCGCCGTGGAAAAATTCCGCGGTTTTAAAGTACATCGAATGGGACATCGACGTGACGCCGTTGAAAACGTACGGGTCCGGGAACGGAGGAGGCTCGGCGGGGAAAGAGAAGGAAAGCGATGGTGGTGTTTCGCCCGCGGGATGGTTGACATCGTTACCGCTACTCGAACCGCACTATCAGATTTTGTTTGCGCACGCGATAGCTACTGGGTACGTGGAGTGCGATGGTAAGAGGACGGAGTTTACCGATGTTCCGTTCTACGCGGAGAAAAATTGGGGCGGCGGAGGGTTCCCTCGTAAATGGTTTTGGATGCAATGCAATTCGTTTCCTCAGTATCCAGACTTATCCGTAGTATGCACCGGTGCAAATAGAGGAGTGGTCATCTCTCCAGGCACGTACGAAGACATCGGAATGGTTGCGATTCACTATGGAGATTTGTTCGTACAGTTTTCTCCGGTCGGCGCGAACAAGTCGACGAAAACGAATAGTTCATACGTCGGTGAGAACGTTCTCGTGAAATCGACGACGTTTGAATGGAAAGTACATCCGTGGGGACGTTGGGAAGTTGTCGCGAAAGGCGACGGCTACGAGTGCATCGTCACAGGCGCGTGCGAGCAAGATTTGACCAAATGTAAAACCACCGTGCTTCGCGCTCCGGCGCCTGATACCGAATCCGGCATGTTACCTTTGTGTCGCGAAACGTTTTCGGGCGACATGACGGTCAGTCTGTATAAAATCAACGCCAAGAAGGAACGAAAACCGATATTCGAAAACGCGTCGAGTGGCTCCACCGCCTGTCTGGAAGTCGGCGGCGGCCCCTGGGAAGCGCCGTGGGAAATCCAAGCCGACGTGAAGGATCCTCTCGCCGGCGCTTTAGCGATGACGGACGTAAACGTGGAATTAGTGCAAAGCGTCGGTAAGTTTTTCGGGTTGGACGTCATTCCGGGTTTGTGATAGATAACGATGATGATGTTTCACCGCCTTTTTTTGTCCTTTTTATGCGCAGCGGCAATAGCGACAATAGCGCTTAGAGTATTTAGATAATGAAAGTTAGTTGGTTATTTCATTTTGCACCTCATTCCAAACACAACACATCACACGCGCAGAATACACCCACCTCTTCGTTTTCGTCACCACACGCGTCCTCGTCATGCGCAGCGTCGTAACCACCGACCCTTTCTTCTCCTTTCGACGCGCTCTTCTCTTCTCGAACGTTGGTGTTCATCCTCGTAAAGTGTCAGCGGCGGCGGCGGCGGCGAATTCCTCTTCCAAATCATCAACGGCAAAGACGACGACAAACTCTTCTTACGACGTCGATTCTATCCTCGAGTTACAGTGTCACGCCATTGCCAGCGATGGGTCCGGAGTGTGCAAACTTCCGGACGAACGGATCTGTCTCGTCGCAGGGGCGACGCCGGACAGAGAAGGGGTGAAAGTTTTAGTGAGAATCACACAAGTGAAGAAAACGGTTGCTTTTGGGGTGAAAGTTTTCGCGAAAACAAAAGGGGAGGAGGAAGTCTCACCCGCGGGGGTGTCGTCGACGCATTATCAGCAACCATTTTGCGCGCATTTTTACACGTGCGGAGGTTGCTCGTGGCAAGACGTGAAATACGAGAGACAGTTGGATTTGAAACGAACGATGGTGGTGGAAGCGTTCGCGAAGAACGGAAAGTTAGGCGTGGACGCCGCGGACGCGTTGATTGAAAAGACGGTTGGATTGTGGGCAAATGATGATAAAAATGGTGATGATAATACTAAAACGGATGCAACGCCGACAAAGTTTCGGAATAAGATGACGTTTGCGTTTGGGGTCGATAACGGTGTGGAGAAAGGCGGCGCGAAGATTGGTTTGCGTCCTCCGAAATCGCACGATGTGGTGGTAGACGTGACGTCGCCGAGCGGGTGTTTGTTGCAGTCGGATAGCGCGAACGAAGCTTTAAAAGCTATTAGTAAGTCGTTGCGAAAAGCGGGGAAATCGTTACCATCGTTCGATAGGAAAACTGGGAATGGGACGTTGCGTTCCGCGACTTTTCGCGAAAACTCGAACGGGAAAATTGACGTGGAGATTGAATCCACGTCGAGAGAGTCCGCGGTGAAGACTGGTCCTTTGAAGGAATTGATGACGGAAACGTTGGCGGTGGCGAACGTAAAATCAGTCACGCACGTCCAAATCGATCGAGTCGCGAACTTGAAACAAGCTGGACGTGGGAGAAAGCAAAGCAACGTGAAGAGTGGGAAACGTCCAGAGAGTAACAGAAAAGCTAAAACGACCATGATTGACGACGAGGAGGAAGATGTCGGAGCAGGGTCAATCGTCGACGACGCGTGGGAGGTATCTTTGGGCGGTTTGAACTTTCGAGCGAGGCCAGAGTCGTTCTTTCAAACTAACACGACGCAGGCGGAAGTTTTGGTGAACGCCGCGGTCGAAGCGTTGCGACCTCTTTTTGAAGAAAAACCGACAAAGCAAAAGAAAATTGTTCTCGATCTCTTCTCCGGCGTCGGCGTGTTCGGCTTAACAGTTGCACATAAAATACCAAACATCTCCAAAGTCATCGGCTACGAGATTGTCAAAGAAGCCGTACTCGACGCGAATGAAAACGCCATCATGAACAATCTATCGAACACGTGCGAGTTTTACGTTCGAGATTTGACCAAACCCGGTCCATTGGAAGGTATCGACGTCGACGACACGAACAATTCAAACGACGAAGGCGACGCAGACTGTATCGTCGAAGCCGTTATCCTCGACCCGGCTCGACCGGGGTGTTCCAAAGACATCCTCTCCGAAATACGAAAGTTACGACCAAAACGAATCGTATACGTTTCGTGTAACCCGGACACGCAAGCGAGAGACGCGAGCATTTTGTTCGGGAACGAAGACGAAACCGGCGGACCATCGTCTCTCCCCACGTATTCCCTCGCCTCCGTGAAGCCTTGCGACATGTTTCCTCACGCCTTGCACGTCGAAACCGTCGCCGTGTTTGACCGCGTTGACTAATAATTTTTAGAATAGTAGCTTTGAACTGTTGCAATAGTAATACCGATAGGACTCGCCGACGCAACTCCATAGCATGTGAGCACTTTTCCTTTCCTTTTTAAAAATTGCCACGCTGTCACAACTGTGAGCCACGCATTTTGAGAGCATTAATTGACGACTGCTCTCTAATCATCTCGAAACCATCTTTCATCCACCAATGACGTGCGCGTGCACTCGTTTTCTCAAAATCTGTTCCATTCCATCGCTCGAGTAGACTTTATGCGATGTTTTAGTGTGGTTTTCTCGTGCGATTGAATTCGATGCGTTGCGTTCTTGGCAAAGTAAAGCGTGGAAATGTGCGTGGATTTGGCGACTGCGATGACGTCTCAAAAAGGCAGTTACGAGGCGAAATCCGTCACTTTCGCACACGAATACACCTACACACACAACATAATAAACATGCAATCAATCACCCAATTCTCTCAATCTGCCACTCTCAGAGTGAACGCAAACAAGGCTTCCTTGAACAAATCGTCCAAGAAAGTGTCCGTGCAAGTCCGCGCGGCGGTGAGCATGCCGTCGATGGACTCGCAAGACGAAGGCGACGACGTCGTCGCATCCAATCCGGAAGCGTTCGTTCCGCAAGCGCCGGCGGCGCAAAAGGGCAACGCGGTTTTCTCGTAAGTAATCGTTCTCTCTGATGTTGTGACCTTTGTGTTTTTGTTCCTGTTGAGATCTGTCTCTGCGCGAGAATGATCATCATCATCATCATCATCCGTTTATGAAACTGACCAACGTTTTTCTCTTCTCTGACGACGTCACCATCTCACGATGTGAACACATTTGAAACAACAGGGAAACCGCGCAGCTCATCAACGGTCGCGCGGCTATGGTCGGCTTCGTCTCCGCCATCGCGGGTGAAGTCATCACCAAGAAGGAAGCCTTCGAGTTGATCTTCCCGGCCAAGATGGTTTCTGGCGTCCCGACGCACGTCATCGACGCGCAAAACTTCTCTTTGTTTGCGTTCACCATCGCCATCGCGACGTTGGGCACCATCACGCCGAAGTTTACGCAAGACAACTTTGACGAGAGCAGAGAGTTTGCCATCTTCAAGACGAACAGTGAAATGTTGAACGGTAGAGCGGCAATGATTGGTATTGTTTCTTTGCTTGTTGCGGAGAACGTCATGGGCCACGCTTTGTTCTAAGATGATGCGTCGCATTGTACCGTGCTTCTCCGCAGCGTACAAAGTGGAACACGTGTTTAGAAATTAGCTCCTTGATAAACATTTAAATATACCAGCAACACCCTAGTTATTTTTTGTAAGATATAAACATACGGCATACAATATTAATATAAACACGCACACGGAGAATGTAACGTTTCGCTACCGCTAATCTACCTATCTATTGCTATCAGTCGTCTTCATCTTCGTTTTGGTCGCTGGTCAACTTGACTTTACGTCCGCCCACCGAGTATACCCTATTCGAATCCCTATCCTTTCTCGTCCACGCCTCAAGATTTTTCCTTTCAAAACTTTGAATCTGTCTCTTATACCCCCACTCGCTGCACACGATCGGTCTGGCGGTAAAACAGTGCGCCCAGTCGTCTCCGCCGCTCGAGATCCATTCTCGTAAACTCAACTCCCACTTTCGAAAAGGCACGTCGAGCAACGTCAACCTCAAACAGTGCGCGAACGCGGACGGACACTTCTTACACAACGTTTCACACGACACTAAATTCACGTTCACTTTCACCCCTCCGTCTTTCGAAGAAATACTGTACGGGACGATGTTTCGAATCGCTTTTCCAATCGCGCGTTCATCGTATCGCAAAAGTATCGGCGCCTCCACCACGAGAACGCTCAAGTTGTCCTTCGCGAACGGTATCGCACTTTGCAAAACTTTCAGCTGCGTTAACAAAACTTTCGAGTCCGTGGACGAGAGAATCTCCCGGCCTTCTGAAGTGGACAACATCGTGTCCAAGCCTTGGTTGTCCACGCTTAAGAGGATTTTTAAGCGCTCGCGCGTTTGCGGCGAAAGCGTGTGATGCTCCTTCCGTTGTTGTTGTTGCGTTCGGTTCGTTTTGTCTGCGATTTCCCCATCCTCTTCGTCGTTGTTTTTCTTTTCCAAAGAAGAAGAAGAAGAAGAAGAGGCGAACGCGTTCGATTTGAGGCGAGACTTTTCGCTCTTAAAACCGTTCTCCTTCTTTCGACGAAGCGATGAGACGAGACTTTCGCGCAAAAGAAGGCGCGATGATGATACTAAGTGTGCCTTCATTTGATTTAAGTGAAGATTGGTCTATTTAGTACGTTTACAAAAATTTACAGACACACACGCGCTAATATAATGTAGCTGTTGTTTAAGAAGTTTAGTTACCGCTCTCGCACAACCGGACGAAACTCGTGCGCATTTTCCTCACGAACTTGCTCAAATCGTCCGTTCGATTGCACTCTCTCATGTACTCTCCAGCTTCTCTCACCGCGGGTTCGCACTCGATTAACTGGTACCGAGTCGACCCTTCCTCAACGCGAATCGTGAACGACAACTCTCTGTCCATCTCGAACCGATCGATCAACGTGAACGCGAACTTCATGTCGTCGTCCTCGGTTTTCATGAATTCCAACCCCAGTCGATCTTTGTACATGTCGTTCGCGACTCGCAAACTGTCCACTTGCTTCAGTTGCTTCCCTTCTGACTTTTCCACCGCGCCGGCTTCCTCCTCCGTTTTCCTTCGCTCTTCGCTCACCGTCGCTCTCAAATCCTCCAGCTGTTCCGGTAAATCCGCGGCTAACTCTCTCGCTTGCATCGCTTCCTCTTCCATTTGCTTCAGTTTATGTTCTTGCTCTTCCTTCTCTTCCTCTAACTCTTTCGCTTGATTCGAGAGCTCGTGCTCGCGTTCGACCAATTTTTTGTAAAACTGTTCGCTTTGTTTCATCGCCCCGTCGTGTTGTGATTTCAGCGCTCGTTTCGCGGAGAGACGTTCGGTCGTCCATTCTTGGACGATATCTGAGGCTTCTTTGAGTTCTTTTTCTAAACTGTCCAGTTGGAGGAGTTGGTCCACGTCTACGATCGTATTCCCCGTTTGTTGATTATTGTTCGCCGTGTTACTGCTCATGGTGTTGCTCTTCTTCGTCTACCTAAACGTATATGCAAGAAGCGCGTTGGGGGAGATTTTTGAATTCCAATTTGGATGATTTCCTCAATTCGTTCTTCTTCTTCCTCTTCCTCCGCGTCGTATTTTGGAAGAAGGCGGCGGCGTAAATCTCTCTCTCTCTCTCTCTTTATCGCTCGGTTTTATGCGTGGGGCGTTTGTGCTTTGAGACAAAAGAGTGCGCGTCCTCGTGTTCTTCCGTTGCGTCTCTTCTTCCGTGTTCTTTTTTTTGAGGGGAAATTTTGTGCACATGGGGGAGAAAACATCAAAAGCGCGTGCTGTGTATTATGGCGTTCTTTCAATCTACGCGTGCTAGTATCCTAATTTTTCGTTCAAGCGCGTCTTACCGTCACCTCTTTGATCGATAGGGGCGACCCAGTTGTCATCTTCTTCTTTTTCTTTTGCGTTTACTTCTTTGTCTTCGTCGCGTTCATCTTGACCGAAACCGCCGCTCAAGATTTTACGCATCTCTAATTCGACTTTGCGTTCAGCTTCAGAACGGATTTGTTCGTCGGTTTTGACGTTACCGAGGTGAGATGTGGTTGTCGTCGTCGTTCGCGGATTTGACGAGGGATTTTTGGCGACGGTTGGTTTTTTGCGGATTTGGAGACCAAAGCCGCCTTGTTTATCCGCCAAGGCTTTGACTTGAGCCGGCGACAAAAAACCATCCCCCGGATCGTCGAGTTTGATTGCGTCTCTTTTCGGTTCTGATACGATTGTCGCTGGTGGTGGTGGTGGTGGCGATAACGCTTTCACGCTTGTTTCCTTTTTGCGCGTCTTTTCCTCTTCGTCAACCACCACGGGCGCCTCGTCTTCCACGCGCTCGATAATTTTTCTCTTCTTTTCCGCCTTTGCATTGTCTTGCCCCGAGCCGCCATTTGCACCGCCGATACCATCAGCACCTCCCGTGAACGTCTTCTTTTCCCACAGTTGGCCTTCTTTTTCCCACTTTTGTACTTTCAGTCGCTCTTCGTGCTCTTTCATTTGTTTCTCTTTTTCTGCTTTCATTTTCTCAATCAACTCTTGCTTGCGCTTTCTTTCCGCTTCCTCTTTCTCTTTCTTCTCCTTCTCGACGACGGCTTTGAGCGCATCGCCTTTACTCGTGCAAGGCTTGAACTCCTCGTGCGGGTCCGCAATCTCCAACAAAGACGCGTGACGTTTCAACTCTTCTTCCTTCTCGTCGATGGATTTTAGCAAGCGTTGGATGGTATCTGCGCACGCCTCTTTTCGAGCGTCCGAGGTGAAAATATCCATCGCATCTGCATCTTCTGTGGCATCTAAGCGTTCTCTTTCGATTCTGGCACTCTCTTGATCTTTTCTCGCTTTTTCCAAAGACGTTTGCAACGATTTTAGCGTCGACTCGGCGTTTAGTTTCTTCTCCCACAGCGACGCCGCGGTTTCCGTTTCGACAAAGATTTTTGCTTTTGCATTCTTCTTTTTCTTCTTGTTGTTCTTCTCTTCTTCCTTCTTACTCGCGCGCTTTTCCGTGCGATCGTAAAACCCGTCTTCCTCCTCGTCCTCGGAATCTATCGCTTTCCTCTTCTTTCTCTTCTCCTTCGTCTTATTTCTACTCGCTAATCCTAAAACTTCCCTCAACGACTCGTTCAACCGCTCGTCCGCTTCATCTATGTGCTCTTGAAGCAACTCAAGCGCGGTTTCGTTTTTGTGCATTTGTTGCACTTGCCCGTGCGTGAGACCACCTTCTTGGGAACTTTCCTTTCGTTTGATGCGTTCAATCTCCGAACGCATGTTCTCCGCTTTCATCTCCTTCTGCCTCACTTTCTCAATCGCCTTGCGCATGTTTTGCGTAAACTTCGCGACGTCGTGCGTTCTCCAATCGATGTCGTCTTCGTCCATATTTTTCTTTTCAAACTCTTCCGAGGCCATCCCCCACGCCACCGCGGCTTCTTCCATCTTCTTTTCCTCCTCGTCTTTCCTCTGTTCCATCTCTCGCCTCTTTTGAATCTCCTTCACCTTCTCTAGCTCTCGGTTCGTCAACCCGCACTCGGGCATTAAAGCCTCGTCTCCTTGCACGATGTAATCTCTCGTGCTCTCCCCAAACTTAATCTGATCGCCGATAAATATTGGCGCGTGTATTCCTTTCTTCAATTTCCGTTTATTCACAAACACCCCGTGCGTCGACCCCGGATCGAACAGGTACATTTCCTTCGTGTTTTTCTTAAATTGCAACACGCAATGCAATCTCGAACTCGACGGGTGCTCGATGACAACGTCGCACAGCGGATGTCGCCCAAACGTGACGTACGAGCGACTCTTAGGAACCACATCATCATCATCCACCTTCGACGTTGTTGTTGTTGTTGTTAAAACGATTAAATCCACAACTTGGCCGCTCTTTAACACTTCCAAACTGAACGACGTTTGTCCTTCTGGCGGCCCCGACCAATCCGGTGCGACGTACACCGGTAACGGCGGCATCATCTCCTCTTCCTCCGGGCCACTTTCACGAACTTCTCGATTTTGTTGTCCTTGTCCTCCTCCTCCTCCTCCTCTCGGTGGTGGTGGTTTTTCTTCGAAGAACGTCGGCACCGGTGGTTTCTCTTTCATCGTAATCGCTTTTTCTCGCAATTCGTCGTCCTTCTGTGTGTTTTCTTTGTGTTGTCTGATGTGTCATTTTTGTGGTCCATTTTTGAAACCCTAAAAGGGGACAAAAAATGCACAAAAACATCACACGAGAGAGATATATCCATTACCATACATAAAAACAATCTCGATTTCTCTCTCGTCTCTCCAACAACACGCGACGACAGAAGAAAAAGAGAGAGAGAGAGAGCACCACCGGTGGTCGCGCTTTCGTGGTCTCTTTTTGCACCTCATCATACAGTGTTTTCTTTGTTGGCGTGTTCTTTTTGGTCCATTTTTTGTCGTTAAAAAAAGACCGCGCGTTTGTGGTCAATATTTTTCCATTCCAACGGTAACTTATATAGAAAACTGCGACGATGATGATGATGGAAGAACGCTCTTCTTCCTCGGAAGACGCGATGACGACTCAGACGACGCGTATCAAACCGCCGAGAAATTACGTCGGCGAACTGTTTAAGAAATCGCAACAACTTGGTGGGACCAAACGCACGCACGAGGTGACGTATAACACGAACGCTCTGAACGTTATTCGCGCGTTTTTGCAAAGGACGTCGTGCGTGTCCCCGGACGACCAGACGGTGTATAAAATCGAAATAGTCCCGACGGTGGCGCCTTCGAAAGATACGAAAAATGGCTGGCACTTTAGGAAAAGGAAATTTTGGTCCAGAAACGACGCGCCGAAGTGGTTTTCGAAGCTCCCGTTTAATGCGGTCGCGAACAGACAAGCGCCGCTGGAAGGGTTGGAGATGTGCGAGTGGCGCGAGGAGGAGAAGCGATTGTACACGTACACGAGGAATATTAGTTTACGGAAGATGATCGTGTGCGAGGAACTCGCGGTGATTAAAGAGTGCCCGGAGGATGCGAGTAAATGCGTGAAAGTGTGCGAAGTGCGTTTTCGAGTGGCGTTTCGAGGACCGTGGTTGTTTGGTCTGCATAAGATTGCCGAGCGGTGGGTGGCGAAGCGATACGAGAGGTTGGTCAAAGAGACGAGTCAAATGGAAGTGAATAGAATCGAGAGTTTGAAGAAGATGGAAGAATACGTGCGGGAAATGCTCGCCGGGACGAAGTGCTCGCCAAGTTTGGAAAAGATTGAAAAGTTTGTCAGCGCGTGCGAGAGAACGAACTATTCCATGGCGAGTTCGTTGGATTCGAGCGTAAATCTTTCTTTGAGTCCAGACAAAACTTTTTCGCACGCGAATAGCGCGATGAAAAAGAAGAGAGATAAAGAGGAAGAAAAAGGAGAAGAAGAAAAAAGAGAGAAGCAAGAACACCTGCCGCAATCTGAAACGCCGCGCAGTAGCCATGGGACGGAGCACATGGAACCCGATTTCTTCGGCAATGAGGAGGAGGAGGAGGAAGATGACTTGGAATATCAACCGGGCACGGCGTCTTCGTTGCGCTCCTCCTCGGTATCCGAATCCAACAAAGAAGAAGACGAGATAGAAGAAGGAAAAGAGCACAAAAACCAATCGATTTCAGAGAAAGCAGAACGCAATGGCGGCGGCAAAGAAAACCTGACGCCATCCTCGTCGGAAAATTATAACAAAACTCCGGGAAACAAACAACCTCTCCGGTTACTCTTCCAAAACCAAACCTTCAAAATCGAAATCGAGAATAATAACGGGGCCGACGACGATACTAATACTACTAACGTCAATAAATAGTAATACAATAGCGTTGTAAACTATACTAAAAATCTAACACACTACTGCTAAATCATCTATGCTTCTTGCTATTTTCATAAGTTTTCCAGCCAATCTACTTTTAAGCGTTCCTGTTGCCTCTCCAGCTTTCGAAACTTCTCCTCGATTTCCTCCTCGGTTTCGTACGGTAAATACGAAGCACGCCCAGTCCTTTTACCATCACACTCATCGTCCAAAACCTTCTCCAAAGCTTCCGCAAACTCTCTCTGCGCTTCAATTTTCCTCACCAACTCTTTCAAACCGTCTTTCACCACCACCCTATCTCTCGCAATCTGTCGTAACTGCGTCTCGTCGTTCCGTTTCATCGCCAGTTTCGCGCCAATTTCGAGATTTTTTAAGCGGTCCATCAATCGACTTCCCCGCTGAATCATTTTCCTCGCCTTTTCGTGCGTTTCGGAGAGTTCTCGTTTACGAAGTTTTCGCCACTCATCGTTGTCCCCGTTCGACGATGACGACGCGTTGCAAAATTGTCGTACTCGCGTTTGTCGTCGAAGAGTAGGAGCAGTAGTCGCCGTTTTTCGGGCGACTACTTGAATACCCGCACACGAAGAGTGCATTATTTATTCATAATGGCGGATGTTTCTTTGCCAGTTTGCTGCATGCAGAGAATTTTTTTGGAAGAGAGATGAGTCTACGTACGACGCGGATGCTAAAATTCATCGCGCGTTCGCTTTTTTGCGTTCGTTCCCACCTGATCGCGCCAATGCCATCTCGACGGCGCGGTGGCGGCGCGAAATATCGCGTCGCCCCATAGTTTCGGTGCCTCGGGGTTGGCGACGAGCTTTTCGTGGTACGCGGTCTTGATGCGTTCGCGAGCTCGCAGCTTCGTTTCGCCGTCGGCGTTGGCGAACTTTGTCGCCACGGAAACGTATTCATCCGCCGTGTCGACGACGTAATCGAGGATGCCCATGACTTTGTAGTATGCTTGCGTCCATCGTTGTCCGATCGTCTTACCGGGAAGCGTGACGACCGGTGATCCGACCTCAAAGGCCTCGCGCGTCGTGGTGTCTCCTCCGAAATACACGCTGTCGAGGACGACGTCCGATAACTTGTACATCGCCATCAGCTGATAGTGCTGCATACGTGGAACGAACACGACGCGGCTGAGATCGACTCCGCCGTGCGTCGAAAGTCTCTTGATTACCTTGAAGTGTAAATCTTCGAAGGTGTCAGACGTGAGCTGCATCAGGATGATGACGGCGCTCGAATCGCGCTTCTGTATTTCGCCCAGTATCCTATCAAACGTGACGTGATACTTGAACGCTGCTTGCGGGCAGAAGTACCACGTCGCGTTTTCGACTGAGAGCTTCCTCATTCCTTCATCGGGGATGAAGTCGATGTTTTCTCGAGTGAAATGCGAGAACGGAGCGTGACCCTTGATTACGGAAACCTCATCCTTCGTCCTCGGCACAAAGTACTCCCACGCTTGCTTGTTACTGTTTATCAACAGCAATTTCTCGGTGTAGAAAGTCTGCGCCCGCAACTTGTCGGGAAGTTCGGCGAGATCCCAAGATAGGAAGTAATCCATGATGAGCTCAGGAATGCCCGATGTCACCGGATGTCCGTGCGTGGTGATCTGCACGGGCGCGAGCTTTGCCATGGCGTAATCGTGCATCTCACCCGTCATGTGCAGGTCAAGATAGAGCAGAACATCAAACTTTCGCGCCTCAATCTTTTTTCGGTTCGCATCCAACACCGATTGACCCATTTGATGTGCCTCCAGGTAAATGTTAGACTCGGGATGCAGAGACAACAGCTTGTCCTCCTTTGTGATTGGGTTTCGCGGGAAGTAAACAAAATCAACTTCAAAGCGCTTGTCTTGTTGCAGGCCGCGGACGACGTATCCGAAGTTCCCCCAGATGCTCGAGTCGGGCGTGAAGAAAGAAGAGACGACCCCCAATTTAATCTTGCGGCTTTTGAGACGTTTCAAACTCGCTTTGCTTTCCCGGCTCGTTAAGTACCTGTCGTCGCGCTCGTACGCGAGTCGCGGAGAAAAGTACTCCAAGTTCTTGTTCAACGTTGCCTTCAACCGAACCCATTTGGAGTATTCTTCCTTGTAATCGCACTCGGTGTAGTAATACGCGACGGAGAATGCGTTGGCCAGTGCGTTTTCGCGTTGACAAAAGAGGTCATCCCGGGCCAGAAGCGCATCGACCATAGCGTTGAACCCTCGAATCGTCTCTCTCTCTTCCTCTGGGCTCAGCGGGAAGTGTGGCACCATGGTGGCGCGATACACGTCCCAGCAGTCGCTATCTCCAGCTTGCGACGTGTTCAGTCCCAAATCGAAACTCTTGACAGCGCGAGCGTGCTGATAACGGATTTCCCGATAATACCCGCTACGCACGGCGGCTCCGTAATACGCCGCAGAATCCGGCTTGAGAGGCGGACTCAGACGCTCGGCGTTATCAATGGCGAACTCGAGATACTCGACCCCGCGGTTTGCCATCTCGCGATTGCCCGTATTATCGCCCGATGTCATTTCCAAGACACCTAGGCTAACGAGCGCGTAAGAGTTGAGCTCGTTGAGCTCGAGAGCCCGACGATACTTCGCCATCGCTCCATGGACATCTCCACGATTTTCTTTCACTCGACCTGCGACGAAGAGTGCGTCGGCAAATTCCGAGTCCGAGTTGAAATCCCGTCGTTCGAGCGTTCTCTTGCCGTTGAACAGCTCGTGCGCCGAGCCGAGGACTCTGACCCAATCGTCCGCGCGCCCGGCGAATCCAGCATTTCCCCAACCGAAAACTTGAGACGCGTACACCTGTTGCGTGCGCCGCATGGAGACCTTCTCTCGCGACCAGTAACTATCGATCGCCTCGCTCAGTGCTCGCTCAAAAGCGGCGAGATGTTCTTCCGCGTCCTCGACGTATTGGTACATCGTGGCGAAAGTACCGAGCGTCTCTGGAAGCGCGCCAAGATTCGAGGTAACGACGTGCACGCCCGCACTCAGCGCCTCGATGGCGGCAATACACGACGTCTCCTGCCAGATTGACGGATACGCGAAGATGTGCGCCTTCGTGAGCGCTTCTCGCACCTCTGCGTTCGACACGGCGCCGTGATACTCGCACCCGGGATGCTCGCGACAGACGTCGAACAGTTCTTCAAACGGCTCGTCTCGATGACCCCATCCGTAAATTGAAAAACTCGAGTAAACGTCCAAACGTAGTTTACCTTTTCGCGCCTCGTACGCCCGCACAAACGCCCGCACGAGCAACCCGAGTCCTCGATGCGGCGTCGTGTGATAGATCAACCGGATCGTCGTTCCGTCGCTCTCCGTTCTCCTCGATCGAGCGAAAGGTTCGATCGCATTCCGCAGCACCACCGCCTTCTCCTTGAACACGTCCCCGAACACCGACTCGTACGCCTTTCTTTGCCACTCGCTCACGAATACGAACAAATCAAACCTCTCCCTCGACCACTGCTGTTTCAGGTGCGCGCTTTCCACGTCGTTCGGCAAATCGTGAAACCATAAAGCGTTCGGCTTTGTCTTGTCCTCGCTTAAATCTCGCACGCGCGACTTCACCACGTGCCATCGGTCGAGTAAGACTTTCGGGACGCGATCTTGTAGTTCTTTTGACATGAGTTCCGTCCCTCCTCGTGCGTTTTCCGTCGTGCCATCGTCTAGAAGAACTCCTTTCTTTGATGATTTTTGCTCGCCGGTCATCTCGTTTAACTGCTTTTCGAGTAAATCGATCGTATTCTCAATCCCATCGAGCGCATCCTCGTTCGCGCTGATTTCGACGGTGAAAACGCGCGTTAAAAACGCCAGAGCGAAGAAAATTGCACTCGTCGTCGTTCTTTTGCGGGGTTTCCATTTTCGCGGTTTCGGCATCTCTCGCGACGGGTTCGTTCTGTTTTGATATCTCTTTAATGAAGAAATTCCAATTAATTTCCCTCACAACAAAAACAGTTAGACAGCAAGACACATGTCGTCTGACGACGATGCAGACGACGACGAGAGGTCACCGTCCTCCGACTCCGACTCGGAGGAAGAGGAAGGAGAAGAGCTCTCAACCTCGCGCTTGCTCGCGAGAAGAAGAAGAAGCACAAAAGCGAGAGAGAAAGTACTCAAACGTGCATCGTTCGCAAAACTTCTCCAATTGGCGAAACCGGATTCCCGATGGATTCTGTTCGGCATCCTGTCCTTGCTCGTCCGCTTACCGTTCAGCGTTTCCATGCCACACTTCGTGGCGATGACTATAGGAGCCGTCGTCGACGGAAACCAGCAAAAATTTATGAAAAACGTTCGGTACTTTTTATGCGCCGGCGTCATCAACGGATTGTTAGACTTTTGGAACGTGTTTCTGTTTTCCTTTGCGCAAACGAGAATAGTGCGACGGTTAAGACGAGACGTGTTTCGTTCAATCTTGAGGAAAAAAATCGAATGGTTCGATTCGAGGACGACGGGGAGAGTGGCGTCGATGCTCTCGTCGGATTGCGGGGAAATTGCGAGCGATTTGTCTTGGGTGTTTCGAAACTGCGTGGAGTGCGTGGTGCGAGTTTTAGGGGTGTCGGCGTATTTAGTGTGGTTGGATTACCGACTGGGCGCGTTGGCGACGGCGGCGGTGCCGGCGTCGGCGATAGCGAATCACTTTTACGGGAAGTGGATGGCGAGGAATAGCGCTCGAGTGCAAGAAACGTTGGCGAGCGCGAACGATGTCGCGCACGAGGCGATTGGGAACGTGAGAACGGTGCGAGCGTTTGCGAACGAGGCGTACGAGAACGACCGATATGGATTCGCGGTGAGTCGATGGTATAAAGAAAGCGTCGAGCAAGCGATATTTTCGGGAGGGTATTTTACCATATTTTATAGCTTGATATCGTCGTGTTTCGTTCCGGTGATGATATTATACGTGGGTGGGAGATTAGCTTTAGACGAGGACATGGGCGCGGAAAAGTTGGTCGCCGCGATGTTGTACCAGTCTCAGTTGCAAGAGTATTTTGGGCAGCTTTTGAACGCGTTTACGAGTTTATTCAAAGCGAGCGGAAGCGCGACGGAGGTTTTTAATTGTTTAGAAGAAGAAGGAGAAGAAGAAGAAGAAGAAGAAATAGGAAAGGAGAAGAACAAAAAGTTGATGAAAATGGACTCGTTCAAAGGTCACGTTCAGTTTCAAAACGTGACGTTTTCGTATCCTTCCACTTCTTCTTCTGCAACAACAACGAACGTATTGAATTCGGTATCGTTTGAAGTCAAACCGAACGAAGTGGTCAAATTACAGGGCGTTTCGGGACGAGGCAAGACGACGTGTTTGCACCTGTTGCAAAAATTTTACAAAGTAAATCGAGGCGCGATAACGTTAGACGGTGTAAACATCGACTCCTTATCCTCGGAATGGTTGCGTAAACGCGTCATATCGATCGTCTCGCAAGAACCGGTGTTGTTTTCCGGGACTATTTTCGACAACATCGTCTATGGCTCGGATGAATTTGATGTGGTATTTGATGGAAACGGACGAAACGAGAGCAACATTCCGAGAGAGGTATACGAACGCGTCGTCAAAGCGGCCAAAGCGGCGTTGATTTACGACGACATCGCGTTGGATTTATTTTCCAAGAAGATTGGTGAGCGAGGATGCACTTTATCGGGCGGGCAAAAGCAACGCGTAGCCATCGCTCGAGCGTTGTTCGCGGATCCGAAGATTCTCTTGTTGGACGAACCGACGTCGGCGTTGGACGCGGAGAGCGAAAAGATAGTCATCGAGGCGTTGAAAAGAGCGAGTAAAGGAAGAACGGTGTTAGTCGTTAGCCATAGTAATAATCATTTGATGTTGGAGGATAGAGTGGTGCGTTTGTAGTATAAGGTACTGCTTTATTGGTATGTGTATGTAAACTTGGACTTTAAAAGAGTTAATGTTGAGTACGCATGTGGTACTTTAAACTACTAGTATGACGATACCTCTTCTCGCACACATGGCATTCAAACGGTTTCTCGTTCGTGTGAATACGCATGTGTTTTTTTTCAAATTACCAAGTTGACGAAAAGCTTGAAGGAATAATAATAATACAACTGCTGCAAAAAAAAAACGGTGATCTTTTCCAATCAAATTCATGTGTCATCCTTGCGCAGGGGCCATGCTATAGGAGTAATCGAATTAATATCGACTGCGCGATGCAATGAACTTAGGAATGTCGTACCTAATCTTCTCTGTATTTTTATCCGTTTAACAAATGCCATCGCCGAAGCGATGGCAATGAACAGGGGTTTAGGATATGTTATAAATTTCAATTATTTATTTAGGGCTTCAGAAAAATACACAACTGTCTTTTGTTTTTTGTCGTCCCTCACTTTTGTCCGTACGACAAAATGTCAACGACGAAGACGACGACGAAATCTCTCCAGCACTTCATCAACCGCGCGAACGTTTTAACCTTGTACCGAAAAGCTTTACGAATAGCCTCCCAAACGAAATCTGGGAAAGAACATAAACAGGAATTGTTCGGGGAAATTCGAGAGCAATTCGAGACGCACAAACACTTGAAAACGGACGACATTGGACACTTGTTATCGGACGCGCGATTACGATTACGAGCGCTTCGCGAATTAGTCGACATGACTTTATGATGTCTTGTTCGTTTCGAAACTCGTTAGTAGGTTCAGGTCGGAGAGGCGAAGCGTTGCGTGCGCTTTTGTCCGACGCGAAGAGTTCGTTCGTGGCTTCTTCAAACGTCGTCGTCCGCAGAGAAGAAGAAGAAGAAGAACAACAAACGGAAGAAGAATCTCTGGGAGTGTTTGTTGCGAGTGGTAGTGAAGGAATTAAAATCAATGCAAAGATATTCACGTTGGAGAAGGATTTATATTACCCGTTATCGTCCGCATTCGCCATAAACTCGGCGCGGACGAAAGCGCCGCGGTTCGTCGAGGCGGCGAAAAGAGTGGCGTCTGGATTTGAAGTGCACGCGTCGATGGCGTTGAATTTATTGCTCGATTCGAGTTCGTATCGCGCATCGTGTCCTCCTTTGACGGGTCAACTGGACCCGTCCGTGCCTTTGTTATGGGACGCTTCACAAATCGCGCTGTTGCGAGGCACGCCGACGTTTGAAAGCGTCGTGACGAGGAAGACGTTTGTGAAGAACGCGCACGCGGGGATATTCGGGGAAGAGAATAAGGCGGTCTCTTACGAGATGTTTGCGTGGGCGATATCGACGGTTCTCTCGAGAGCTTTGTCCGTGTCTTCGGAAAACAAGAACATTGATTCTTTGTTCTATTCGTTCATTCCCGGCGTAGATTTACTCAATCACGACGCCAACGCGAACTGCGAGATTCGATTAGTATCGAACAAGAATAACGCATCAACAAGTATTGAAGTGTACGCGATACGCGATATAGAGAACGACGAAGAGTGCACCATATCCTACGGTAATCATCGCTCGAACGACGAATTATTGCGAAAATACGGTTTTTGCGTGCCAAACAACCGGAACGATTCCATCGACGTTCGTTTACGCGCATCGAATACGTTTTTGAAAGTAGATCGAAAAACCGTCGACAAACTCTTTCTGGAAGAGAACAGAAGCGGGCAAAAACAGGACGACTTCGTCTCTAAATACAACCGCAATGAAGTGTTAGACTCCATAGCAGAGCAGAAAGCGACGTTGGATGAAGTCGCGGTAAGAGAACCCGCGTTGTTAAAAGGTGGAGAAGAACGGAGCGTTGGAAAAAAATGGCTCCGGGCGATTCGGTTGCTGAGAAAAGGCCAATACGAACTCTTAGACGCGACCGAAAGGGCGTTTCACTGATTGAACAATGAGTGCTAGAGTAGATAGAACGTATATCCTCGTGCTCTCTCTTCGATTTTTCACGTTTTCTTTCGCACAAATACGTACTACTAAAACATCCTCACATGTTTCACTTCTCGTTCGCACGGAAAGTGTCCTCACATAATATCCAACATGTCAACCGAGAAGAATAAAACGACGAAGGATAAACCTCCGTCTGAAATTCTTCTCACTCGCTTGGGACATATCAAAGACGTCCACAAAGTCGTCTCGATTTTGTTTCCAGACGATGCGGACGACCCGGTCTTGACGCGTTCGCAAACGTGGCTGCGTCCTACACATGCAACACCGTTGGGGAAATCTGCATCGTCTGCATCATCAACAACATCGAGTAGTCACGAGGAGAACGACCGAGTGAGGATTGCACTCAACACGAACGCGACTGTGATAGCTTTAAGTCGTTTAAACGTTTTGGTCGTGTGCTCGGTTTGCAACGACGACGCCGACGAGAAAGGTGGTGATGATAACGACACGAGACAACACCAAGGTGTGATTGAAATACAAGCAACCAAGAAGAACAAAACGAAGAATAAAGATATTCGCACACACGGCGGCATTTGCGCGCGTTCGTTGGCGTTTGTCGATTTTGCGCACGATGAAAAGCCGTTCTTACTGGTAGGGTTGTCTACTGGTCGTTTGGAAGGGTACGATTGTGCGGATGTTTGCTCGCCGCGATTGCTCTTCTCGAGGAAGGTTTCGAGAGCGCCTTTGGTTTCTATTCGAGCGCGGCCGTACGGGCAACGCCTCGGGCCGAAGAAGGAAAGCGACGACGACGACGAAAGTGCGGTCTTAGAAGAAGAAGAGGACGTGACGATTTTCGCGGAAAATGGGGACGTGCTGCGAATAGATGCATTGGAGATGAAATCACATTTACACCGGTTACGAATGGCTCGAAAGCAATACGCGCAAGATTTTCAACCGGAAAAGGACGATTACAACACGTTAACCGGGATGGTCAAATTTGACGGATTTAAAAGAATCGCGCCTATTCGCGACGGCGTGTGCGTAGGTAACGTGCCTTTGACGTGCTCAGAAGTTGGTTTGCGCGAGAGAAGTAAAAGTCGTTTGAATACATTGTTGTTTAATACCAGCGACGACTCGGACAGCGACGACGACGAGAAGGATGAAAACAAGTTTGGCTTCGTCGCTTGCGGCAAGTTCGGGACGATTGCGTTCGTGCAAGCGTCTGGTGGGTCAAAGTTTGGCGCCGTGGAAGCTGTATACATGGCGGCAAAGAAAGTATTTTCGTTTTTCGCGAAGAAGACGAAAGATATTCAAAAAAAGCGATTCGATATTGTCGCCGATGGTGATGATGGCGACGATGATGAAAACGAATCCGAAGAAGAATCTGAAAACAAGACGGCGTTGAAACCGTCGAAATGGAAATCCGCCATCGTCGACGGACCGAGAAAAATCAATACTATTCTCAACTCTCCCGACGGATCTTTCCTCGCAACGACTGATTTACTCGGACGAGTGAGCACGTACGATTGCAAATACGGCAATTTGAGTATGCGGAGTATGCTGAAAGGATGTCGCGACTCGGACGTAGGATTCATCAACCAAAGAGATTTGGTCATGTTGTCGCCACACCGAGGTGGCGGTGTGATTGAATACTTTCCCGCGCGGTTAGCGTTCACGAAAGCCGTGCAAATGGAGAAGGAACTGGTCGTTGGAAGAGATTCGAGGATACTTTCTTCGGCGCGTGCGTTTGGAACTTTGTTTAATAATAATACAAAAAAAGCGGAACCAGAAGAATTGTACAACACGAACTCGTACTTGTTAGGACCGGATGGTAATATAGATAGAATTAGCACATTAGTTAGTTAGTTAGTTATAGTTGCTAAAGTATTTGTCTTCAATTGCATATTTACTACTGCGTTGTACTACCAGGTACCTGCTACGCTATAGATAGCTATTCGTAATCGTCTGGATCGAACGTGACTCCGTCGTCATCGTCCTCCTCTTCCTCTTCTTCTTCCTCGACGTTGTTACTTTTGAACGATTTTCTGTTTCTCTTTTCCTCGTCTTTCTTCTCTTTCTCCGCATCTTCCATCGCTTTCTTCCCTTGGTCGTCGGCGTAGAATGCCGACGTGTCTGGATACTCTTCTCCTTCTTTCACCTGCGCGATCATCTTCTGTTCCAAGGCGTCCTTCGCAGACATTTCTCTCTGCTTCTTTTCAATCCCACGAATAATCGCATCCGCGACTAACGTCTCGCGTTCTCTCTTCACCCTCACAATTGCCACGGGATTAGGATCGTCGTTCGCCCATCTCACGGATAACGGCAACTCGTGAATCTTTGAGTTGCCAATCCTCTGGCCTTCCATCGCTTCTTTCGCAAACTCCGCGCTCGCACGAAACTTATACCTCACGAAGCAAAAAGTTCGATCGTGTTTCACGTCCACGGCTTCAATCGCTCCCCACTCGCCGAAATCTTTCCTAATCTCTCGTTCCATTCGATCCGAACCCCAATGTTCCGGCACCGACCCGGCGTAGTAAATGAACAACGTCCTCACGTCTCTCAAATAACTCCCCGCGCCGCTGTTGTCCGCTTTTTCTAACGCATGCTTCGACCTCCCGAACAAATCGTACATCAAATCCTTTCTCTTCGCATCGTCCAAGCCGGTTGGCAACCTGTGTATGTACTCGCAACAGTTCCCGTACGTGCACCTCCCTCTCGCAAAGTGCAAACACCAATAAATACTCGTATTCTCCGTCGTATCCGCCAACGCGTCCGCTTTCGTCGTCCCGCAATCAAACGCCGCCACGCACCTCGTCGGTGCCGGTTTCCGATCGTGATACGACATCGCCCCTGGCGTCGTCGCAGATTTCCCGTACCAAACGTTAAACTCCCCGGTTTGCGCTTTCATTTGCCTCTCTCGCGCGTCCTCGCACGGTAAATCCACCTCTGGATTCCATTGCACTTTCGCCTCTCTCGATAAAGCCACCGATCGCGCCTCGAGCGTCCACCAGCGCGAATTTTCGTTCACCTCTGCAAAGTCATCGTCGTTTTCGTTTGGATCGTCGCCTCCGCTTCGTTTCAAAGTCGCGTCGTTCCTGTTGTGCGACCAAAGCGACGCGTGTACCGCTGCGGCGGCTTTGACGATTTGTTGTTGTTGTTGTTGTTTTCCATTTCGGAGCGATGGTTTAGGTGGTGGTGGTAAACTCGGTCCTTTGTACACCTCCTCGTCGTCCTCTTTTTCGAGCATCGTCGCTTCAAAGGCCCCGTTCGAGCGCGTCTTCTCTTCTCGCGCTTGCTTCTTTAGAACAACAGCAAAGAGAGAGATGTGATGTGCGAGAAGAATGGAGAATTCACCTTCGAGAGAGATACATCACACAAACACACACGTCTTTTTTATCCGTCCAAAAATTTTCCCGCCTAAATTACGTACGTCTTGAAAAGTCTCGAAAAGTCAACAACAACTTCGGGAGGAATTCAAAACATTTTCCTTCATAACTTAAAGAAACGTACTACTAATACACGCAATAATGGAGTACGTGGTGACTCCGAACACGCGCAGGAGGAACACGAACGCGTCCACGCCTGGGGTTTCTTTTTCTTCCTCTGCGAACACGACGAGTGTTAAAAAGAACAACAACAAAAATGTCACCCAACATTCTCGCGCATTCATCGTCGAAGGGAAAACGAACGAACACTGGGACCCGATGACCGATTTAGACGTCTCGAAAGTCTTGTTTCACGAACACGTCCCGGTGGCGATTCGAGGAAAAGAGGAAGAGGAGCATTATTCGGAGACTACGAATGAAGAGGAGGTCGAAGAAGAGCGGGTGGAAATATGCTCGGTGAGAGTCATGCTCGGCCCAACGGGGAACACGCAAACGAGTTCAAAGAGCAGAGTGCTGAGAGTGCACGTGCAATCGGAGAAAAATCCATTCTTCAGTCACTCGATGGAAGTGAACGAGGAGGAGTTTAACTTTCGCTTGAAAAGAGAACAGAACATACGAGTGGATTTTAACCAGTTTCCGACGCATTTTATCGATTTGTTGAGAGAGTGTTTAGACGGGATGGCGGAGGACGATATCGGCGATAAGGACGGGAACGGAGAGGAAGAAGAAGAGGAGGAAGATACCGCGGCCGACGAAAATGTGTTGTTGTTTCGAAGGACGACGAGGAACAGTTCGAGGAAGTCGCAAAAGGTGAACAAAAGTACGGACGGGAAGAAGAACGCGTTTTTTGCGGTGTTGACGGTGCCGGAGGAGAAGAAGATGAAAAGAACGACGGACCCGTCGGAGGCCGGGCGAGAGGACGGAGGGAGTAGCGTTACTAATAATTTCTCGTTATTTACGATATACGAAACCAACAAATTCAACACGGTTGGACGGTTGTCGTTGCGATTCGCGCGCGCCTCGGACGAGCAGCTGAAGAAGTTATTAGCCGGACGCTTGTTTGATGCGAACGAGGACCGAAACATGTACCAAAAAATAGCCGAAGAGCTTCGCGAGAGTATAGCCGACGCCGAGAAAGAAGTCAAGATCGCGAGAGAACAAGAGCGATTGGCGAAAATGCAATACGCCTCCGAAACGGCAGCAAACAGAACGGAGTTGGAAAACGAACGAGCGCAATTGCACACCAAAAACGAAGCGTTAGATAAACAAGTGAGAGATTTACGCGACGAATTATTTCTGCGCACGCAAACGCAAACCGAAATCGAAATGCGCAATCGCGTTTTAGAAGAGGAGTTGCAATCCCTGCGCGACGAGGTTGCTGAATCGCGCGTGCAACTTCGAAACGCGGACGTTAAGCTTCGCGATAAAGACCAAGAACACATGGCTAGACTCCACCGCGTCGAATGGCTCGAATCGCAACTCAACGACAAAGACGAAGTCAACGCGCTCGTTAAACGACGATTAGAACAAGCTGAAGCGCACATTCAATCCCTGGATAAATCTTGGAACCAGTCTCGAGAACAAACTGAGAAAGCAGAGTCCATCGCCATTGAGTACGCGAACGAAATAAAAAAAGGGAACTCCGTCATCGAACGCTTAGCGAACGAACTGAAAGCGGTCAAATCCAAATCCAAACTCCGATCCACCGTCGTCTTACAACAAGAACAACTCTTAGAGGAACAAAAGCTCAGACTGGACAAAGCCTTGGACGCGAAACGGCAAACCGAGGAGGAAAAGGACATTTTACTAGAAGAAACCGAACGCGTGAAGCTCAAACTCAGCGAAAAAGACCGACGCATCTCCGAACTCGAAGACGAAAAAGCGAGCGACGGCAAGATGATATCCTGGTTGAACGCGCAAATCAACGACGCGCAGTTAAGACGGAGCGCACAAAGCGACCTCGAAAAGTTTGCGCTCTGAGTATTCGTTGTTTTCTCGAGTTCGTTTATAGCCAGTGTAAATTCAAAGTGTTTATTATTCTGTTTTATGCACTACCGCGTCAAAGCGCTTCGCGTCTTGCCTTTCCGCCCAGATCTCTTCCTTCTGCTCTTTTTCTCAAAATGCAAGACAAAAAATTCTTCATAATTCGTATACGATACACAACATTAACAACACAAACGCAAACGTTTAAAAACAAAACTTCGTCTCATTTTGACAACAGGTACGCTCTGACGATCCACCTTTGCACGGCGTGTATTTTCTCTCTCTGTCTCTCCTTTCTCGGACGAGGATTACGATGATGTTTCAATTGGAATTTGAAAAGGCGCAAACGATCGAAATTTTAAATTAGGGGTGTTCCCTATTCCTTCTCTCTCTCTCTTTCGCAAACGAAAAGCGTTAAAATAAGCATCCGATCAACAACAACCGCGCGAAAGAGGTGTTTTTGAATGCGCGTAAAAGGTGTCTCTGAGCACGTACCGATTTTGATGGAGAGCACTGTGAGAACTTGCACGTGCATTCAAAATTAATCCAAATTCTGACCCTCACTCGTCCTCTCTCTCTCTCCAAAAACAACACGAAACGCACTTTGGCGAACGCAGAGTAAAGATAAAAACATTCAATTAAAAAATGGCCATTAAAGCGTCCTCAATCTCGAAGAACCCACTGACGTTGATCGGCGATTTCAGCAATCCACTGGGAATTGCCGCCACGGTAGTCGTCATCGCTTTAGTTTTAGGCTGCGCGGGACAACTCGTTCAGTTGATCAAACCGTTGTTGGTATCGTCGACGAAGGCGAAGAAGGGCGGATCGAAGAGAGCGGCTTCGACTCGCTCTGCGAAGAAGCCGACGCCGAAAGCGAAAGCGGCGGCCCCGGCTTCTGCGTCGAAGAGAACTTCGTCGTCCGCGAGAAAAGCGACGCCGAAGAGCTCTTCGGCGGCGAAGAAATCGACGGCGGCGGCGAGTTTGGTGAGCCCGACGAGAACGAGCACGAGAACTAGAACGCCGGCGAAGAAATACGCGGCGTAAACGAAAACTTTACTGAGATTTACAACTATTACAACAAGAACAACAAGAACAAAGAGAAAATCATCAAACAGAACGCGCGGCACGTTCGCGTGAGAAAAATATTCTGAAAAGTAGATAGCATTTTGTATTAATCATGCAGATATGGACATAAGCCATCTTGCGGGAGGAATCATCTCGGTAACGTTGTGTTTTTTGTTTAAAAAATCGTGTCTAGCTTAGGATATAACTTAATCAATCGTGCGCTTTTCATAGTATTATCTCGCCACTGGCGCCTCCCCGCGAGCCAAGTGGTTGAAATCTTCCGATTTTAAGCCAAGCTGCGTTAACAAGCTCGTCCATCTCGGTGGTTCTTCGTCAAACACGTACGTCATAGGAAAGACCAAGACCCCGCTGCCGCCCATTCTGCGTAAACTCTTCACCGTTTCGTATATCCTCGTTTTCGGGACGCCGATAGAGACCGCGTAAAATTGACCTTCTTTGACAGCTCCGTCACTTTGTGGCGTGTAAATCGGCGACACCGTTGGCCCTTGTAATCCTCTCAACAAACTCCCCCCGCCGCAAATCTTCTCCGCCACGCTCTCGGCGCTCGAGCCTCGGACATTCGCCGTGACCATAAACACCCCGTCCGCTCTCAAATGCGCCTCCAATCTTTCCAACATTTCGTGAACAATCTCTAACACTCCCGGTCGTTTCAACAACGCCTCTCTCGAGGCTACTAAGCACCCTTGCGAATCCAACACTCTCCCGCCTTCAATTTCTTTCAAGTTATTTTCTCTCAACGTGGTCCCGCTCGAGACCAAATCTAAGATGCAATCCGCCGCACCCATCGCCGGTGCAGCTTCCAACGCCCCATCCGCGGTGGAAATAACCACGTTCTCCATGCCTTGATCCTTAAAAAACTGCGTCGCGACGTTCACGTACGCCGTGACCACTCGCAACGGTCTCTCCTTGGAAAATCTCGGGTCTGATTTCAATTGGCTCAACGAGTTCACGTTCTCCCACGCCTGCGGCACCGCCACGGCTAAATGACACCCGCCAAACCCGAGCGCGTCGTGCACAATCACCAAATCCTCGTCCTCGTTACCAATTTCCCTCAACATGTCGTACCCAACAATCCCAATATCCACGTCTCCAGTCAACAACTTTCTCACGACGTCCGTCGCTCTTTGGAACCACACCTCCATGCCGGGGACGTTTGGAATCTCCGCCGCGTATTGCCTCGGGTTTAGTTTCCGCACGGAAAGTTGACACGATTTCAATAACCCTTGCGTGTCTTCCGCCATGCGGCCTTTGGATGGAATGCCCATGCGGATCGCCTCGCGCGCTTCGATCGGTTGTCTTTTCACTGCGACGTCGTCGCGTCGTAAAAATTTTTGTGTGAGAGTTTGTGTGTCAGTTTTATCCAAACCTCCCACCAGAAGTGGATAGAGATGAGAGAGAGAATGTACTCACGGCGGCGTCGAGAAAACGTCTCGATACTATCGCGCGAACACTAAGAATACTCTAATAAACGAGAAAGAGAGAAAGAGAGAAAACAATATATAAGACTCACGTGGTTGCGCGTTTCCTCCTTGCTGCGGGATGGACATCGCAACGAGAGGCACACGACATCGGCGTTGCCTCCGGATCCCCTTAAACGCAGTAAGCCTTTTCGGGTGAAAATTGTGTGTCTTGTTCTGGTTGTGCGTCGTCGTCGTCGGCGCAGCATTCGAGCGCATCATTCGCATGGCAAACATGATTTTAACGATGATACTGATATGATTTTTGTGGTAGTGTTCTTTCTCGCGAGAGTAAGCGCAGGCAGGAGTTCTCTCGTCTGTATCGGAACTCGCACAAGACGAGAAAGCAATTTGTGAGGAAAGGAAGCAAATTTTTTGTTTTTTGGCTGCCACGTTTCAACACATTCTCGTCCAAATTTTTGGATAAAAAGCTTTTGACACAGAAAGAGAGAAGGAGACCAACGAAATGGAGAGAGAGAGAGAGAGAGAGATTTTGTTGATTTTGTTAGTTGGTGTTTTCTTTCGTGGGAAGAATGTTTCTCTCTTTTCTTTTTCGCGCGTTGTTTGTTTCTTGATGTCGTGTGTTCTCGAGCGGCTTTGCGCGTTCAAAAGATAGTAGTAGTAGTAGTAGTAGTAGTATTGCACTATTAATCATCATCTGCGATTGGAACGGCGCCAAATCCGAGTAAACACTGCTTAACCTCCGCGTGTTTTCTGTGGTGCGCGATATCCATGGCGTCGCATTCGAGCATGACGGAAAGTTGGGCGACGTCTGCGCCTTTTCGGCACAACGTTTCGCAACATTTTAAAGAAGCAAACTCTGAACAGAGCATCAAGGCGGTGTATCCAGTTTTCGTGCTCTCTCGATTCGGTTGCACGTGCAAGTCGGTGAGAAGGATGTCGGCACCGACAAAGTCGTCGTTTTCGACGACGACGTCGAGGGAGGTTTTACCGAATGCGTTTTCGTGAGACGCGTCGGCCGAGAAGCGGAGAAGCACTTTAGCTTTCTTTCGCAGTTCGTTGATTGCGTGATCGTCGCCTGGTTGAGGTTGGTTGTCCACGAATAGAGTGGTCAACGCGGTTTGCCCGTTGAACGCTTCGCAGTTTGGGTCGAACGCGAATATTTTCTCGTTACGTTTCAAGACGTCCAAGACGCCTTCAAAGGCGTTTTTGGAAGTTTTGCTCGCGCCCATAGAGGCGGCGATGATCGGGTGCACGCCGTAGGAGTTGTTGAGTAAGATTTTGCCTCGATCGTCGACGGAAAAGATATCGTCGCTTGACTTTTGCGCGGCATGTTCCAACAACACTTTCAATGCTCCGACGGATCCGTTTCGGCAGGCGGCGAGAATCGCCGTGTCGCCTCGCGAGTTTTCGAGATGGAGAGACGCGTTCAAGTGTTCCAAAATAATTCGTACGGCGTCTTCGCAGTTGTTTTCCGCCGCTGCAATCAACGGGGTAAAGGCTAACAACGTCGATTCACGGTTGGCGTTGATTTTAGAAACCACGGCGAGTTCGCATATGACCTCCGATCTGTTCAATCTCGCCAAGAGCGTGCACGCGGTTTCGCCGGATTCCGGCGCTTCAAAATCGGCAGCGGCGCCTCTGTTCACGAGACATTCCAACGCGTGTCTACGACTGGCCGCACCTTTATCGCGCGTGGCGACATACATCAACGGTGATAATTGTAATCGGTCTGCAGAAGTTTGAAACGTGCGCGTGTCGAAACTACTCTCGCAGTTCGCAGCGTTCAAAGTTGCTTTGAAGTCTTGGCACAAGAGACGCAAAATGTCGTCTCGATCGATTAAGGCAGCCATGGAGCACGCGTTCGCGCCTTCGTGCGTTTTTGAGCACAAATCCACGTTCGCACCAACTGATGCCAACGTTTTGACGACGTCGAGTTTACCTAGAAACGTCGCTTCGACGATCGGAATCGTCGCGCCGTCTCCGTCGAGATTGCACTTGTGCTTGGCCAAAACTTTGATGGACTTATTCGCTCCAGATCGAACGGCGTGTAAAATAGCCTTCACTCGTTCACTCGATCCGTCGTCGTCGTCGAGAACTAAAGAAACGCTCGCGTCGCGAACGGTCCCTACCGCCAATAAACCATCGACGGTTTCGGAATCGTCCTTCGCGATGGCGTTGAAAAAATTACGCAAAGCGGTGATATCCGAGACGTTATTTTTCGCCCCGACGGAGGTCTTCTCTTTCCTTTCGGTACCGCCGCCTTCGCGATAGTATTTGGATAACGCATCTCTAACGACGAGATTCTTTCGAAGTTGACTCCAAGAAAACGCGTGGTACCCGCTGGGTGCGCCATTATCGTCAAACACTTTCGTCGGATCGCACTGGCCTTGGTCAACCAAGTAATCAATGATGGCGCTCGCGACGTTCTCGTCCACGCCTTCAAAATCGTTTGGACGATCCGCCAAGAGCATCAACGGAGTCCATCCGGCTTCAGTTTTGGACAACGATCCGTTTACTTTACCAATCTCAATCAAAACTTTAATCGTCGCGAGTAACTTGTCAATTGGGCACGCCGCGCACGCGTCGCAGAGCGGATCGACTTTGCCGTTTTCACTCGGAGCGTACGAAGCGTCCGCGCCTGCGTCGAGAATCAAGGCTCGCGCAACCTCGCTGTGGCCTAAAGCCGCGGCGAGGCAAAGCGCCGTGTTCCCAGACGTAGCATCAGTTAAGTTTAGGTCAATGTTCGTAAATTCTGTGTCTTTGAATTTAGAAATCGTCGAGATGGCTTGAGCGCAGTTTCGTCTGGCGCACATGCCGAACATGGTCTCTCCCGCAGTCGTGAACGGATACTTGTTCACGTCAACTTTCCCGTCGCGCAGGACTTTTAAAATTTTATCTTCGTCGTCGGAGACGAACGCGACGGAAACCGCGGAATCCCCAACGGATGTTTCCAAAGTCGCGCTCGCGTTGAGGTTATTCATCAACGCGTCCGTTACTTTTCGCCATTTTTCAGATTTCAACGCAACCGTCAACGCCGTCTCGTGCGCGGAAGTTTCGTTATCGACCGAGGCGCCGCATTTTTTAACCAAATGTATCATGGCAGTCGCGTTGTCCGTGTCCGCGCAATACGTCAGCGCCGTGTGCTCGTTGATTCGAGATTCGGCGTCGACTTTTGTATGGGCCGCGATGAGATGCGACATGGCATCGTTTCTATTCAAAGACGCGGCGAGTTGTAAAGGCGTCAAGCCGTCTTGATCGGAAGATTCAACGTTGAGGACGTTTTGGCCGAGAGAAGCGAGCGCGATGAAAATCTTCGCGTTAGATTTCGATCGAACCGCGGAGTGCACCGCGGTGTCACCGATTTTCTCGACTTGAGTAGTCTTCCCTTCTTCGAGCGTCACGTCTAATGTCGCGTCCGCGCCCAACTGTAAAAGCTTTTCAACAGCCGGCGCGGCGACGTCACCACACCCGCACGCTCTGATCAATGCCGTGCGACCGGTGCGCTCGTCGTTCACGTCGACTTTCGCGTGTTTGATGAGACATTCGACGCCAAGTGCGTCGCCATGTTTGGCCGCAACCATCAACGGTGTTTCGAGCGTCACTTTATCGATGGCACTTGGATCAACAATTTCAGTCGCGAGAAGCATGTTTACGATATTCTTCATGTCGTCAGCTTTCTCCGTCGAAGAGCTCGAAGTGCACAGCGCTTCCAGAGGTGAAAGACGAGTCACGGAGCTTTTTTGGCTCGCATCGGCACCTGAGTTGAGTAACAGTTCCACCATGGATACGTCGACATTTCTACACGCAACGAGTAATGCGATTTCGCCGCTGACTTCCGTTTCTACGTTCGGATCAGCCTTGGTTTTCACCAAGATGTAGTTCGCCGCGTCGACGTCGCCAATACGAACGGCTCGTATTAACGGCGTATCGTGACTGATCTTATCACCGGCATGCGCGTCGGCGCCGAGTTCAACGAGTAAAGCGCCGGCGGCATCTGCAGAAGCTTCAATTGACGCCGAAAACGCAGAAATACCAAACTTGTTTTCTCGATTCACGTTTGCGCCAACGTCGACGAGTTTGCGGATGATGTTGTCGTTGTTATTCATTGCGGCAACGATGAGCGCTGTTTTACCGGTTTCGGTTTCAAAGTCGACGTCCGCTCGCGCGTCGTTGACGAGAACATCGATTATTTGCAAGGCATTTTCGATGTCACCACCGACGACGTTCGCGAGAGACGACTTCTCAACTCTATCGCACGCCGCTATTAACGCCGTTCTGTGTGAAGTTTTCGCCGCGGAGTAGTCCACATCAATACCGGGAAGTTTGATTAAAGCTTTCACACCATCTACTAGGCCGCGACGGCAGCAGTACATCAACCCCGTCTCATTTGACATCGTTGAAACGTAATTGACGTCACCGCTCGGGTCGCTTGCACTCGCCGTGTAGACTAGAATATTTGGCGCGCACCAATCGCAGTTGTTCGCAAACGCAACATCCAAAGCCGTTTCGCCACTTCCGCAAACGCTCGTCGCGACGCCACCCAAAGCGACTAAGGCGTCAAAAGCTCGCGATCGTTTCGTAATAGTCCCAGCCATAGCGAGTGCCGTCCGTTTCGTACTCTTTGGCTCGTACGAAATGGTCGCTCCACACGCGATGGCAACTTTTGCGACATCTTTTCCTTTTTGCGCGGCACAGAATAACGGCGTCTCGCCGTTACCGAGAGGATCTGAGTCCCAAAACCCCGCGCCGGACGGTAAAGCTTTCATAGCTTCAATCGAACCAATTAAACAGGCTTGTAAAACGGGAACCTTGTTCGACCTGGACGATTTCAACGGCTTAGCGCCAAGACTCAACAACATTTCGACGCATTTCGGTTTATTCGCCGTCGCCGCGCCGGCGAGTGGCGTAACGCCCAAGGAGGAATCAAACTCGACGTCTGCGCCGGCAACTTTCACAAGCGCTTCGACCGTCTTCGCGTCATCTCTCGCTATGGCGTACAAAATAGCAGTGCGTCCATCTTGTGTTTCTCTGTCGACGAGCGCACCGTTGGAAACCAACGCAGAAAATGCAGATGTTTTACCTCTGAAGGCGCAATGCGTAAATACCGTGTGTTTCGATGCGACTGTTTCTCGATTGACATCTGCAGAGCACTTCTTGATTAACGTTTCCACAACGGTAACTTGGCCGTATTCTGCAGCCGTCATCAACGGTGTTGTCGCGTCTCGAGCACTCTCTCTGTTCGAATTGGCACCGTATTTCAAGCACATGGCGAGTACAGCTTCTTCGTTACCGACTTTACACGCCTCGTGTAGAGCTGAAAAGCCTCGACTCGTTTCAAAATCGACGATGGACGCGTCGAAGTCACACAAAGCCTCCAAGCAGCGCATCCGAGACGGCTTCTTCGCAGCTTCAACGAGAGGTGTGTAACCTTCGGCGCTTTCGACGTTGATAGGGACACCGGCAAGAAGCATGTGCTTCACCGCGTCGGCATCCTCATCAACCACCGCGCGGATAAGCGGCGTCGTCTTATCGCTCAAGCCTCGCGACGGATCGACGTTGTGAGAAGAAATCAAACGCTGAATGACATCCTTGTGACCTAAACGACCAGCTAGAACAATAGCGGTATCACCTTTCGTCTTTCCATGTTTAACTTCGTAATTCGCATCTGCATTACCGATGGACATCAACGCGGACACGTGGTCGGCTCGTGATGCTGAAACCGCCGCCATGAGCGCAGTTTCTCCAGCCTTTGTCTCGTAATTAATGTCAGCTCCAGCCGCTAAGAGTTGCTCGATTTGAAACACGGAACCACGCTTGGCGGCTAAAGTTAATGGCGTCAACACTTCCGCGGTATTTTTGCGAGTTTCGTAATTTACATCAACACCTTCGACAATCAACAAATCCACCGCATCGTCGCAGCCAAACTGAAGCGCATCCAGCAAAAGCGTCGACCCTTTCGAACTTTCGACGTTTTTGTCCGCTCCGTGATCGAGGAGTAACGCGAGAACTCGAGGATTATTCGAAAATGCGCGCGCGGCAAACATAGACAGAGTTACACCGTTCTTGTTCTCGTGATTCACGTTCGCTTTATCGATGGCGTTGGTAAGTAGAAATTTCAAGACATTCTCGCCGTTGATATCGTCTTGGTAGGACTCCTCTGTAGCCATTTGAATAGGCATACCAAGCTTTTTAATCACCGCAGACATAGCAGTTGCGCCTGTACGCGTTTCTTGATTCGCTTTTGCACCGTTTCGTAAGCATAAAGCGACGCGATCAGTGACACCGGATAAGGCAGCAGCGATGAGAGCCGTGCGGCTGTCTCGTGTCTCGTGCTCAATGTTTTCGCCGAGACGTAAGAGTGTCGGAACCGCTTCCATGCAGTACGGAGAATTCAACGCGTGAATCAAAGGTGTAGCACCGGTAATGATGGACTCTTCATCTCGCACGGAACCGAGCGAGTGGTAAATGAGTTCTAACATTTCGCTGTTGTCGGGCGCGAATGACGCCACGAGTGCGTTTTTACCTAAGCGGGTCTCAAAACGAGGATTCGCTCCTTTTTTTAGCAAAGCAAAGTATACGCCTTCATTACGATTTTCACACGCTAACATCAACGGCGATAAACCCGCGGCATTTTCGTGATTGATGCTGGCGCCCAGTTTGGTGAGCTGATATATTGCCAAGACATTGTCTGTTAACACAGCGCACATCAACGGCGTGTAGTTGCCATATTTAGCAGAGAAGTCGCTCGATAGTTCACCGTCCACGTTGGCACCAACAGCTACGAGCGCTTCAATGCACGCGTTACGACGATGCATCAAAGAGGCATAATGCAATGCTTTGACGAATTCCGGTGCGTTTCGCGTCGTTTCGTAATCTACGCAATCGAGAGAAGCTTCATTCGCACTGCCTTGTTTCTTTTGCTTCGAGGAAAGTGATGCGAGTAATCGAATCATTTCGGGGCGATCCGCAGACACCGCCGCGATCAACGCAGTCTTCCCCGAATTCGATTCGTACTCGATTCGCGCCTTGCCATCCAAGCACAAACTCGAAACGACCTTCTCGTGACCATTTTCAATTGCAAGCGTCAACGCCGTGTCCCCATTCTTCGTTTCGTGCAAGACCTCGTTGGCCTCTTCGAGCTTCTCAATCAGAGCGTTCACGCAATCTAAACGACCATGAGTAGCAGCGAGTGTCAACGCAGTATCACCGTTTACGTTCACGAGCTTAGTTTTTGCAGAATGTGGCTGACGCAATAAAAGCCCTAAACATCCGAGCTGACCAGATTTTGCCGCGTGCATCAAAGCCGTCTCGTGCGTGATCGGATTTATCGCGTTCACGTCGGCGCCCAAGGAAAGTAACAACTTCGTCGCATCTCTCGCGCCAAAGTTCACGGCCACGTCCAACGGTCGATCGCCTGTCATCTTTGACGGCACATCTACGTCAAGCTTGAAATCCTTTTGTAAGCACAAGATTGACGATCTCGAGTCGCATTTCGCCGCGACAGACATGGCGTGATGTCCGAGGCGGTTTTCCTTCAATGGATCTGCGCCAAGCTTTAACAGTTTCGCGCATGATTCGTATAAATCGTATTCTAAGCACGACATTAACGGAGTCAACGTGAACTTGTTCTCAAGGTCGACGTCGGCACCCAAAGCCTTGACGAGTATGTCTAGGTTTTCGAAATTCTTCTCGAGGCTAGCAAAGAGTACGGCAGTGCCGCCTTCCACGGTTTCAAAGTTGAGCTTTGCGCCAAGAAATACGAGTCTACGCATAGTTAATTCCCTCGTTCTGTACTTTGCGCTTCCAGCTGCGCTCATGAGCGCAGTTTGCGGTCTTTTGGACATCTCCGGCGACATCGCGAAGTTCGCCTCAAGATCGATTTGTGCATTTTCTTGGACAAGCAACTCGCACGTCGCAGCACATAACTCATCGTCTTCGATGCCAATAGCGGCAGAAATCAATGCCGTGCGCCCGTACTTAGCGTCTTCGTTATTTACCGATGCACCCAAGGCAATCAAACGTTTAATGGCGTCATGCGAAGCGGAGGCTGCCGCAATCGTAAGCGCAGTGAAACCACGAGCCTTCGTCTCGTAGTTCGGATCGGCGCCGAGTGCGACGAGTGTTTTACAGCACCGCGGCAAGTTCAACTCCGCGGCAGTGAGAAGTGCCGTGAATCCAGTGGAAGACGCTTCGAAGTTTGGATCAGCGCCACACTCAATCAAGGCGACAATGCTATCAATCGCACTCGCTTTCACGCAAGCTTGAAGCGCCGTTTGCTTCGAAACTATCTCATCTTCAAGTTCTGGATCCGCCCCGAGATAAATTAAGGTTCTAATAACATCAGGTTCGTTGATGGAGCAGGCTACCATGAGTGCGGAAAGACCGTCTGATTTAGTCACAAAATCTACTTCCGCGCCTGCAGATTCGACGAGTCGCCTACACATCTCCGAGTTGCCGCTTTTGGTGGCACAAATCAACGCCGTTTCTTTGAAGATCTTCGACTCAAAGTTTACATCAGCTTCGTATGCTTTGGCGAGAACGTCTACGCATTCGAATCTTCCCGTCGATGCGGCTAAATGCAAGGGCACTATGCCGGTGGACGTTTCTTTGTTCACGTCGCACTTTCTCTTTGCGCTTACTAAGATTTCTAAAATGGTCGCGCGTCCAAAACGAACGGCTAGTGTCAAAGCAGTTTCCCCTGAGCGTAACTCAAAACCTACGTTCACGTTTGCATCTACTAAAGTTTGGACTACGGAAATGCGGTCGTTTTGAATCGCAACAGCGAGCGCATTCAAACCAGTCTTTGAGTCGACGTGCTCGATATCCGCCCCTCGTTGAATCAATAAGGAAACAAAATCATTTCTCCCACTTTCCGCGGCGCTGAACAAAGGCGACGCTTCAGTACCGTTGCGTCGAACGTCAGCACTGCAACCGTTCGATAAGAGAGACTCAAGAACCTCGACTGTGGTATCTTGCGATTCGCAGCAAGTGAAAAGCGCGGTGCATCCGCGGTGGTTGAAGCGGTCGAAAACGGCACCTTCGCGACGAAGAAATTTGATACAATCTATGTGATTATTCAAAGTAGCCGCAATCAACGCAGTCTCGCCGTTCCTAACAGACTCGTAATCGACGGCACTCACTCTTCGACAGACGTCCGTTTTAGTGGCCTCGTTAGATAAACTTTCGTCATCAGAAGGTACCAGAAGCTCTTCAACCATCGCCACGTTCCCAAGTCGAGAGGCAACGATCAAAGCTGTATCTCCAGTGAAGGTTTCATAGTTCATGTCTTCACCACACTTTCTCAACACTTTGATTGCCTCTATATTTTCATTCATTGCGGCTTTAACTAAAGCGGTGTATCGCGCGGAGGTTTCGTAATCTTTCTCTTTCAGAGCTGTCGCCAAGAACGCAACCGCTTCTAGTTGATTATTGTCGACAGCCTCAATGAGCGCAGTTCGACCAATCGTTGGTTCCACGGATGAATTCGCACTGTTGTTGAGAAGGAATTGAAGCGATTTCAAGGCGCCAACTTTTGCCGCAGCAGTCAGCGCGCAGTGACGGTTACTGGCACCAAATCCAGAGACAAAATCAATCGCGCAGTTCACTTCTAATAACACGGAGATGGCTTCCGGGTCGTCATATTCCGCTGCGTGTATGAGCGCAGTTTTCCCGTTCGATTCTCCGACATAGTTCACGCTCGCGTTAACTTGGTTCAAAGCGTGTACGGAAGAAAATGCGCCAGATATAGCGGCTGCGCCGAGCGCAGTCATTCCTAATTTGAACGATTCCAAGTCTACACTCGCGCCGCGCTCGACGAGTGTCCTAATAGCTGCCGGACGACCGTTCTTCGCAGCCATGATGAGCGCAGTCACGCCCGACACTTCACATTCGTAGTCAAGAGCAGCACCACGATCGCAAAGTAAGTGAATAGCATCCACACGCCCCTTTTCACTCGCGGCGCATAGCGGTGTCACGCCGGCTGAAGATTCCTTATTGACGATTGCGCCAAGGTCTAACAGACACGCCATTGCGCGTAAATCACCCATGGCAGATGCCACGCAGAGCGGCGTGAGTCTCTGCGAGTTTTCCGCTTCGATTTCGTGGCCAGCGCGCGCGAGAAGTTTTAAAATTTCAACTTCGCCCTTTTCCAGCGCCACAGAAAGCGCGTTTCTCCCTTTCGTCGCTTCGGCGTAGAGCTTCGCCCCTTTGTCGATTAAAAATCTTGCGGCATCGACCGATCCAAATTCAGCTGCGCGCATGAGCGCGGTGAATCCGTGCTTATTAGACACTTTATCAATCAATGCGCCCTTGCTGACCAATCGTTCGCATTTTTTCACGTCGTTCTCCTTAGCCGCCATCATTAAAAAGGTCTCGCCTTTTGTGTTCTCAAAATTGATGTTGGCTCCTCGCTCGAGCAAAATTTTGCACGTTTCCTCGCGCTCAGCGTGAATACCGAGCACTAAAGCGGTTTCACCAAATCTATTTTCATAATCTACGGTCGCTCCGGAATCTAAAGCAGTTGTGATGGCATCGACGTTTCCTTCTCGCGAAGCGACGTTCAAGGGCGTTCGCCCATCTCTGGTTTCAAAGTTCATCGTCGCACCGAGCTGATTCAGCTTCCGCAGAAGTTCAGAATCGTTCACCGTCGCCGCGACTATTTGGACTACATCATCGTTAGACGTCTCCGCGTCTAATCTTGCTCCAAAAGATTTCAGCACTTCGATAGATTCAATTTGTTTTGCAAGCGAGGCGACGATGAGCGCCGAGCCAAGAGGCGTTTCCTTATTCACCGCCGCGCCGCGAGCGATGAGCGTTTTTAGCGCAAAAATATTACCTAATCGACCCGCCTCTTGAAGCAACGATAAACCAGCCGCATCAATCTCTTCAATATCTGCACCTGCGTTTAAACAAGCGTTTACAGACACGCTATCGTCCCCTTTTACGGCAGCTCTCAAAGGCGATTCAAACGCAGTAGGTATCATGTTAATCTCGCATTTTTTCGAAATGAGATAGTTCACGAGCGAATGTCGCTTTCGGCGAATAGCCGCGACGATTGGCACAATGCCGTTCGACCCAAAACTATCTAATCTCGCTCCAGATTCTACTAAAGCCTGCACGATCTCTTCGTGACCGTTAAAACACGCAGAAACAATCGCAGTTTGCTTTTGAATTGGGCACTCAGCTTCACTATCGACGGTGTTAGGGAACGAGAGCATTGTACGACACGGCTCCGCCGCCGATGCATCTCCAGACGCGATTCGACAAAGAATCGTAGCGTGTAAGCTTTTCTTGGCCATGGTTTGAGTGGCGAGTAGCGCACAAATGGCACTTAAATTCCCACCATTCGCGGCAAAGTAAATGGCGATATCACCATCGAGTGTTTCGCGTTCGTAATCGCACCCGAGATCGAGCAATTTCTTGACGACGTTGTTCGGATCGTCCACCGTAGCCGCTAAAGTTAAAGCGGAGTGCGATGCGGCGCACTCCATTCCTTGTGACGTTCTTCTCGCATCTTTTCTAGGTAAAACTTTATCTTTCTCCGTCTTCGGATGTTCGCACAACCCCTCACACGCGACGAGATTCCCGAATTCTACCGCCCTCATGAGCGGCGTGAACCCGAGGCTATCGATCGCGTTCGGATCGGCGCCTAATTCGATCAGAATACTAATCGTATTTTTGTCTTTGCAATACTTTGCCGCTTCATGAATCACGCTATACGCGTGCGGTAACGGTGTTTCTTGATCAAGCTTAGCGCCTGCTGAAAGGAGAGCTTCAAACGTCGTTTTCGGGTCAACTCGAAGGGTTTTATCGCCGTTGCGCCAGACGCACGGAAACGGTCCAGCTCTAGCCTCGTTCGCATATCGAGCCGCTAAGGTCAAAGCCGTTCGACCATTTCTATCTACAAGATTCGGATTAGCACTGAAAGGCATCGCGCATATCGCTCTGATACTATCGTTCTTCCCGGCTAAAGTGAGAATGGACAGAACTGTTAAGCCGTCACGATTTTGCGAGTCGATGTTCAATTTTCCTCGCGTTTTCGATTGTTGCTTCAACAAAAACTTTGCAATGTCATACTTTCCACTCATAAAAGCCACGGATAACGGCGTGCGACCATCGCTGGTTTCAAACGCCGGGTCTTCACCGAGTGTTACGAGTAACTTGACCATCTTTTCATCTACTGCGTTTTCAACGGCGGTAATGAGCGCAGTTGTGCTGTTTACTTCAACGTCGCGCTCGGCGACCGAACGGTTCAGAGATTCAACGATATCGTAACTTTTGCTCAAAACAGCAGCGATTAAAGCTGAGTTTCGTGAAACATTTGGCAAAACTGAGCGCTGCTCACTCGTCGATGGTTCTTCTATTTTGATCGCTTTTACTTCTTCTACACTCGATGATCGAGTTTCTTCGCTCATCGACTTTAGCGTCGCTTGATTCACATCGCCGCCGTAGCCGGCGAGGGAAACGATGATTTGCGTCCGGCCTAAACTCGCTGCGTGCATGACAGCGGTAACCCCATCTCGGTTCGTATAATTGATATCGCATCCTTTCTCGAACAAACCGGATACAATCGGACGCGCGTTTTTACCTTCAATTGCGGCAAGAAGTGGCGTCAACGTGATGCTCGCCTCGCCAGCTGGTACTCGAGATTCTCGGTTCACATCGCACAAGTTTGCGTCGAGTAGAACTCGCGCACAATCCTGGTGGCCGAGCAAACACGCTTTAATTAACGCCGTATGTCCAACTTTATTTTCGTAGTCGACGATATCTTTTGCAATTTTCTTCAACGTGGCGTCGCCCTCGTCACCCGCAGTGAGCAGACGAGAGAAGAAAAACTCCAACGTCGTAACTGCGTCTCCGTCCACGGCGGCTACTAACGCCGTTTGCGAAGTCGCGGTCGTTTCTTGTGTCAATAAAGTCGCATCGACGTCGAGTAAAACTTCTACAACATCCGCGTAATTCAATTTGGCCGCTATAGTTAACGCTGTTTCACCAGTCGTAGATTCAATGGATAAATACTTGTGCAAATCGGATTCGGTGTCTACAATTTCGATGATCCTTCGCAACGCGTCGCAATTCTGCGCTCTCGCGGCTTTCATCGCAGCCGTTTCGTTCGTCGCGTCTACTTGTAGAGCGCTCGCTCCAGCTTCTAGCAAAACCTCCACGCATTCGATATTTTTGTTTTCAATAGCAATCATCAAAGGCGTGTAAGCAGACTCATGTGTTGTCAAGCCATCCGCAGCGCCGTGCGACAACAATGCCAGCGTAGCGTTTACTTTATTCCCTCGAGCGGCAAAATATAACGCCGTTTCTCCGAGTTCGTTTTGATGATCAACCACAGCACCGCACTGGCCGAGCAAACACGCAATCGTATCTTCGTCGTCGCTCAATGCCGCGCAGTGTAACGGTGTTTCGTGAATAGCGTTTTCTAAAAACACATCCGCGCCTTTCTTATACAACTCGGCGCAAACGCGCCAAAACGCGTTTTTCGCCGCCACGCCGAGCGCGAAATCATTTGTTTTCTTGGCAATTTTATTCACGTCGGCACCTAACTCGCACAACTTCCAAACGGCGTCGATTGCACCTCCTCTCGCTGCAGAAACTAACGGTAACTCGCCCGTGCCTTCGTTATCGTCGTTTACGTTCATATCGAAAACTTCCACGCACGCTTTAATTCCCTTCACGTTGTTTTCTCTCGAACAGACCGTCAAACAACTTTCACCAAATCTGTTGCGTTTCTTCGGATCTGCTTTCAACTCCGTGACTAAGAACTTCAACGCCTTCGTCGTGTGCTCGCTCAAACTCGCGTTTAAAATCGGCATCACGCCCGTGCTCGTTTCAAAATCTACCGACCCGCCTTTGGCTTTCAAAAACCGCATGGCGTCTGCGGCGCCGTGCAACGCCGCTTCGGACATGGCCGTTTCGCCGAGCGCGTTTTCCCTATCTACTCTCGCACCGCGTTCGCACAACCACGCGCATGCTTCTGCGTTGTTAAAAACCGCAGCGTCGTGCAACGGCGTCCTCCCGGTGTGCGTTTCCAACGTCAATCGTCCTCCGAGTTTTCTACATAACTTCATCGCGTCCACGTCGCCTCGCGCGGCGGATTCGCAAAAGATGGTCCGTCCTAACGGACCGCACACGTTCACATCCACCTTTCCTTGTTCGACTAAAACTTTCGCCGTCTTTTCATCTTTCGCCATAACCGCAACCAATAGCGGCGACACGCCCGTCGTCATCCCCCACGCGTTGGCATCCGCGCCGAGCGCGACCAACGCCTCTACCGCTTCCGTCGCTCCGCTTTGACTGGCTACTAAAATAGGAAACAGCTCTTTCTCGTTTTCAAAATCCAAATTGGCACCGCAATGATGCAAAGCGTGTATAGATGCCACGGAGTTATTCGCGCACGCGTGTAACGTCGCGTTCGAGTAAAAAAGTTCTTCTTCTTCTTCGTCGTCGTCGTCGTCGTCTCGAACGCGCGAACTCTTCCGCACCTCCAAATTCACATCCGCCCCGAACTTCTCCTTCAATAAAACCACAATCTCTGGTTTATCGTTTTCGCACGCTGCCATCATCGCCGTTCTCCCTCCGATTTTCGTGATTCTATTCGCGTCCGCTTTGTATTCTTCGCACAATTTTTTCACCGCTTTTTCGTACCCCATCGCGCTCGCAGCGATCAGTGCCGTCTGGTCGTTCGCGATGGATTCGTACTCCACGAAACCTTCGCCACCTTCGCCGTGATGTTCGGCAAATTGACACAAAACATCGATCAGTTTTAAATTATTCGCCGAAGTTGCGGCGAGTAACGGCGTCACGCCGTGCATCTCCATCGAAACCAACGACGGTTTCTTCTCGAGCAAAGAGGAAATCATCTTTTCCGACGAATTTGACGCATCCAACGCTTCATCACCACCACCTTCTTCACACAGGCGAATCAACGCGCATAAATCTCGCCGCTCCTGAATCTCCTCGGGGACTTCTGTGTAAAAGAACGAGGACATTAGTAACAATAACAATGACGAAAGATACACTCGACGAGTTCTTTCGTTCGAGTTTTTTTATCCGGAGAGAGAGAGACTCTCATATTTAGGGTTTGAAAAAAGTAGGTGAATTTTCTTTCTTTTTCTCTCTCGTCGGTCTCTGGGGAGAAAACTCTCTACAAGACATAAGAGACATATAATTATGTTTGGATTCTGCCCGGTGTGCTTCTCCTCTGAAGCCGCGTTGAACGCGACGACGATGGCATCTGTGAGAGGTGGTGATACTGGTAGTGGTGGTAAAAGTGGTGTTTCGATTTTAATCGTCGGCGCGGGGCGATTGGGGACGTGGTTGGCGGTGAAATTCGCCAAAAATCAGAAAGAAGCTGGCGGGGAAATGCGAGAGGAGAATGCGAAGGTGTTTCTGAAAGGCTCGGGACGACGGAAACGAGTTGGTGGTGATAAAACGAGAGATATAGTGGCGAAGTTGGTGGAAGAGCACGAGATTTCGCACATCGAGTCGTACGAGGACGAGAGGTTCCAGAAGGTGATGCGAGAGAAGAAGAAGGGAAAAGAAGAGTTTCGATTTGATTACGTTTTCGTGACGGTGAAAACGTACGCGTTTGACAAAGTGGTGGAGGAAATGACGCGAGCGAATATTCCGACGCCAAAAATAGCCGTCATGTTGCACAACGGGATCGTTGAGCCGATATTTAAGGGGTTAGGAGACGGGTACGTACCGTGCGTGATTCCGCAAAGTTACGACTTTGTCGACGCGTCAGACGGGAAAGGCGAGAGGTTTACCATCAAAGTGAAAAACGAAGAGAAACCGTGGGCGATGCCGAACACGGACGAGGCGAAGAGAGTGCACGCGCTGTTGACGTCGATTGGCGCGAACTCGCAACCGGATGAGGATTTTGAGTACACTCTGTTGAGGAAATACTTCATCAATTGCGTGGCGAACTTGTTATCCATCGTCGGCGACTGCAACTGCGACGGGTTGTTGGATACGAAAGACTTGCGAACGCGCATGGATGTTTTGTACCACGAAATGTACGCCGCGTTACAACCATCACACAAAGAAGGATTCAATAAAATGCCCAAAAATTTCTACGACGTCGTTTTTTCCGGTTTGCGTACGTACGGCGCGCACTTCCCGAGCACAAAGTTAGATTTCGACGCCGGCGCGCTTTTAGAAATCGACTCCTTGAACGGATACGTATGCGTTCGCGGTAGAGAGAACGGAACGCCGTGTCTCGAACACGAAAAGTTGATCCAGGAAGTCCAGCAGCTCGTGAAGCAAAGAGACGACAAAATGATGAAGAAATAATAAAGAAGAGAGAGATTAAGAGAGAGATTAAGAGATTAAACGTGTATATAAAACCACCGCCCGCGAACGCCTTTACGTATTCAAATCTGAGCACTTTTTCCTTCCCAAGTTTTCGAATTCAAAACGAAGCAAAACGATCGCCATTTCTCCACACGACGACTTCTCCGCACGCGCAAACACACAACACACACACACATCATCATCATCATCATCATTTGAATGTCCTCGCCCCCTACGTCGTTAAAAGCGCTCGTTTCTTGCACGCTCGTCGGTGCCGGAGTTGGTTTTTATGTCCAAAACTATTACGAGACAAAGTTTAGAGACGCGCAGTACGAACGGTACACGCGATTTCTCGAGGAAGAGAATCTGAAGAAGACGAAGAAGAAGTGAGAGGCGATGATTTTGAATGGCCGCGTTCTGTTCGGAGTAGGAGGAGGACAAAAACAACAACAACAGCAACAACACAGAAGAGGAAGTTTCGCGAGAGAAAGCGCAGATTTCGGGTCCAGCGTGAACTGCGAGCCGAAAGTCCCTTTTGTTTTAAACGGCTCTTGTGAGCGCGAAGAAGAAGAAGAAGAAGACAAAGAAGAAGAAGACAACAACAACAAAGAAGACAAAGCAGATGTAACGACGAAACGAAGGGCATCGTTATCATCGTCAAAAGCGATGATTTTGGGAAAGAGAAAACAGATGAATGGTAAACAATTCGCGTGCGTGTTTGATTGCTCCTCGGTGAAAGGCGAGCGGCAATACATGGAAGACCGATGGAACGTCGTTCGATCGAAGTGTAACCGCGTGGCGGTGTTTGGCGTGTACGACGGCCACGGCGGATGCCAAGTGAGCGAACTGTTGGCGAAGACGCTCGGGGAGAAGATTACCAGAGACGTCGGTCGATTGAAGAGGAAACCGAAGGAGACCATCGCGGAGGCGTTTCGAGAGGTGGACGAGGTGGCGGTGAAGGAAAATCCGGGGAAGTGTCGGAGGAGTCAGGTGTCGGGGAAGTTGTTGGGGAGCCCCGGGGCGGGGTCGACGGCGATTGTCGCCGTGGTGTGTTCGTGGGGGAAGGTGTATTTCGCGAACGTCGGAGATTCGAAAGCGACCGTAGTTCGATTAGAAGAAGAAGAAGAAGAAGAAGAGGAAAGAGAGAACGACGAAAACGACGCAAACGTGCGAGCGAGGGGAAAGAATAAGGATAATAACAACACGCCTACGAGAGCATCGTCGCGGCGACAGTCGTTGTCGCACAGCAACCGGTCGACACCAGTGAAACAAAGATCGACAACGCCGGCGCGAAAACGACAACAATTGAAAACGACAAATAGCGATCACGCAAAGAATAATAGCAAAGTATTTTTCGAAACGCCCGACCAGCGCCCGGCGAGAGAAGATGAGCGAACGAGGATTAATAATATTGGAGGGAAAATTTTGAAATCCAGAGACGGTTCGGCGCGCGTGGAAGGCATTCTTGCCGTGACGCGAGCGTTCGGCAACGCCGGGATTAAACAGTTTGTCGAAGCGGTGCCGGAAATTTTCGAGTTCCCGATTGAACATTGTGGGACGGTTGTTTTGTGTACGGACGGTGTGACGGACGTGATGAATACGGAAGACGTGAGCTCGTTGGTCGCGAAAACCATCGAGGACGACAAGCGCGCGCGGATAGAACGACGGAAACGAAGAATGAGTTTAAACAACAACGAGGTAGCGACAAAGAATGGACGAAATAGTAGACTGGGATCACCGCACAAAGACTTGACTCTTCGAAACGAGCGCACGTCGTCGGAAACGTTGACTTCGGTTTCCATCAAGCGACGATCGAGAGACAACGTAACGGCAGTCGTGTTTCGATGTAGCCAGAATTTATCCTCGTTCGATTACATTTTGGCAGAGACGACGACGACGACCACAACAGCGGCACATATTCACTCCGCGATTGTGAATCACGTGCGGACGGTCCCAACGTCGCCCGTACTATCGCCAATCAAGACCAACCTATCGAAAGGAGGTGTCGAGAGCGATGAATTAGCCGTGCACTTGCGAGAGTCTGTGCAAGCGATTTCGGCGGCGAATACGCCTTCGCCAAACAAGAAGAAGAAAGCGAAGAGTATTTCGTCGCCAAATTCTCCGTTACCGTTGCCTCTGTCGTCAAATAAGAAACAGAAGAAGAAGGCGACGGAGCCAAAGGCGACTAAAAACACGAAATCGCCGTTGGGTGTTTTGAAAAAGGAGGAGGTGCGTTCACCGACATTGAACGCTTAATCGGTCGGAACGCGTCATGTGTTACTTTCTTGTGATTTGTATTTTTAGCGTATTGACATTTCTAGTACCCGTAAAGAGCTTGCTGCTGCTCCTGCTGCTGCTGCTGCTGCTTGGCTATGTGTTTTATTACAATACTCACTCAATGATATGAGAGAGAAGGCTATAAATACTACTAATTATACATAAGCTACTTATCTGCTGACCGCTTGAAGGCTTTTACGCTTTTGTTTCTCTGCTTTCGTTTTCTCGATTAAACTATCGGCGTACCAGAACGCGACTCCGGCTAAGATGTACATCACAGGCGCGAATAACATCGCGTCTTTAATTTCCAAACCGCCTTTGCTAATCAACGCCGCAACGGCTAACGGTCCAAGGCCTGCGGTTAAGTTTCTCACCGCCAGGTGCGCAGCAACCGTCGCCGATGGGTTTTCCGGGTCGAGTTCTCTCGTCATCACCGCCGTCGGCGATCGAAAAAATTCAGAAAACATAAACCCAAAGAATAAGTATGTCATCGAAAGTTGGTACGAGCTTGACTCCAACGATTCCGCGATTAAAGGCGCGCACAATATGGTGCCACCAGCAACCATAAGTTTACGCTGAAACGCGTTTAATCGATCGGAGAAATACCCAGACGTCAAACCTCCGATGGCGCCGGAGACTGGAATGACAAACGCCAAGAGATGATTATACTCCGAAGCTTCCAATCCGTACGTTCGTTGGTAAAAAGTCGCTTGGAATGCAATCATTGACCAACTCGCAACATCGGTTAACGTTGCCGCCAACGTCAGCGCGCGAAAGTTCGGATTTTTAAATCTATTCACCGCGGAATCGAAGAAGGATTCTTCTTTCTTCTCCTGCTCCCCTTCTTTCTTCATTTGGTAGTCTACGCGACTTTCGATGATATCGGACAAGTCCTCTATTTCATCCGCTTTGATGGCTTTGCGCATGACTAACGCAGTTACGTTTGCAACGGCTTCCTCTTCCTTCTTCTTCACTTTTCGCATTATCAAGTCCGTCGTTTCGTCTTCGTCGTACGAGGCGACGAGAGACACGATGTTCAAATCCGATACGAGTTTTTCTTTCGATTTCCCAGTCATTTCGTCTTTTAACACTCCCGAAAATCTCGCTTTACGAATTAATCGTTTCGCGTCCGACATTCGCTTCTGCGAACGTCTTTGTTTCCTTCGCACCGCGCGAGACGATCCATCTTTACTCCTTCCGGGATCAGTCACGATGAAAAAGAGTGCCGGCGCTATGATGAAACCCGGGATGGCTACGGCTTCAAACAATTCTCGCCACCCCAAACCAGTATTCGCCATCAACGCGTCTCCGACAGATTCCATCGCCGTTCCTGCGTTTGGGGATAACACGACCGAGTCACCTGTGACGTATAAAATCGTATGCGAGCCAAGATTTTTGATATCGCTCAAAAACTCTATCGGCATCGTAATCGGCAAGTCAGGATTGAACACCGAATCCGTCGCCATTTGCGGCGCGGCGACCATCGCCCCACTCGCGAACGATATCGCGCGACCGAAATGAACGCCCATGTTGTACAAACTCATCGCCGCGTTTTTATTCCTCGGAAACAGTTCCGGCAACAACGAAAACGCGATTGGATTTTGCGGCCCGTTGCCGATGGCGAAGACTATTCTCGCCACCACCAACTCGGTAAACGTGTTTGCGTTTGCAGTCATAACCGTTCCAGCGGTCCAAATTGCCGCTCCAGCGGCTAATAAATTCTTTCTGTTCGTCTTATCCGCCGCTAAACCAATCAACGGCAAACATAAACTATACACGACCGTGAACAAAGTCGTCAATAACGCGCCTTGCCCGTCGGACAACTCTAAATCACCGCCAATCGCCGGCAACAACGCGGACACTAAAAACCCGCTCGCCGCGCAGTGAACGTACGCAAACGTTAACAGCGATAACGTAAACGTCGCTTTACTCTTCGGCGAGTTTATTCTCTCCACAATCTTCAACCACTTCTCGCTCTCTTGCGCGTTCTTCTCCGGATCCTCCTCAAAAGGTTGAAACGATTGATACGACGGGTAAAACTCCGTCAATTTGGAAGACAAATCAAACCTCTCCGACCGGTCCCGGTGTCGATTGTATCGATAACCATCATCGTCCAAACCCATCGTCGTCAAGTTCTTTTCTTTCTCGCCCAAAAACGCAGCACTCATCTCTCCCGCCGCTCGTCCGCCTTCTCGTCTGTGTTGGTGTTGGTTGTGGTGTTCCTCGGTTTTACTCTCATTTCGCATCATCATCATCACCTCGTCCTCGTCGTCTTCGCGGGGCGTCCTTCTGCTTCTTCTGCTTCTTCTGCTTCCCCCGTCGTTCTCCTTCTTCCGCGCTCTCCTTGTCTTCTTCGTCGTCGTCGGAATCGTCGTCTGAATCGTCCTTTCCGAGGAGGAAGAAGAAGACGATTCCCCGCAACTCGAGATACGCATTTTGAGATATCTTTTGAGACTTCTTCTCGAAGAAGAAGAAGAAGAAGACGAGGGCGCGAAGCGCTGCATCGACCCACCTTTAAAACCATTCTCAGAAAGCAACGACCTCGACGGTGTTACTGTCCTCGTCGTCATCCCTGACGCTCTTTCTCTCTCTCTCTCGTTTGTGTTCGCGCAAGTGTTCGGGAGAGATATTTGTGGGGAAATTCGTCACTTTTGGAAAAGAAGAAGAAGACGAAGAAGACGAGACGACGATGGAGTCTCCCGGAGGACAACAGAAATCGAGGAACGCGAAAGACTTTCTGCCCAAATTCGACGCGTTTCCAAAATTCGTCGACGTGGATTTCTACTCGCGCTCGTTCGGGGGTGGGATAATCACCGTCGTCACCTATATCGTCGCCGTCTCGCTCCTTCTCGCGGAAACGAAGTTGTACCTCAAAACGCACGTGAAACACGATTTATACGTCGATAACGGCAGAGGAGAAACCATGCGAATTAACGTGGACGTGTTCTTTCCAAACTTAAGCTGTGGAAGCTTAGGGTTAGACGTGATGGACGTGAGCGGGGAAACGCACCTGGACGTGGTGGATCACGAGATGCGGAAAATAAGGTACGATCGGTACGGAGTGAAGTTGGCGGATGCCTTGAACGACGAACACGGGAAGGAAGAGGTGGTGAACGAGAAAGCGTTTGACAGCAACGAGACGGAAACTGCGAGTAGTTTAGGAAAGAATAAGACAAAGAAAACGGCGAAGGAGTTGATTCCGAGATATATGGAAGACGGTAAAACGAAGTATTGCGGTTCGTGTTACGGCGCGGACGTGAGCGGAGCGAATCGAGGGCGAGAGCAAAGGTGTTGTCAAACGTGCGAGGAGGTGAGAGAGGCGTACATTGAAGTCGGGTGGGCGTTTACTGGCGCGTCGAGTATGGAGCAGTGTAAACGGGAAGGGTTTTCGGAGGTGTTAGGGAACGTGCACGAGGAAGGGTGCGAGTTCAAAGGGTTCTTGGATGTGAATAAAGTGCAAGGCAATTTTCACATCGCGCCGGGGAAGTCGTTTCAACAAGGCGAACAACACGTGCACGATTTATCGCCATTTCCGGACGGGAAGTTCAACTTTTCGCACGAGGTGAGACACTTATCGTTTGGAGAAGGGTACCCGGGGAAAGTCGACCCTTTGGATGGTACGAAACGAACGCTGAAACTTCCCGCGGAAACCGGCGTGTACCAGTACTTTTTTAGAATCGTCCCGACGACGTACACCTATCTCAATCCGTTCAAGAAAGATATCAGCACGAACCAATACTCGGTGGTGGACCATTTCAAACCCGTGGACGCGGCTTCCATTCAAGGAGGTAGCAGTGACTTGCCGGGCGTGTTTTTCTTTTACGATTTATCGCCGATTAAAGTCGACATCGCCGAGTACAGGACGAGCGTTTGGAAATTTTTAGCCGAGGTATGCGCCAGCGTCGGCGGCGTCTTCGCGGTGAGCGGAATCGTCGATAAGGTGGTGTATAAAGGCTCGCTGGCGATTAAGAAGAAGATTCAGCTCGGCGTTCAGGATTAGTTGTTGAGTAGAGAGAACTTGTATAGATAATAATAGTGTTCGTAATACCGACGAGCGAGCGCGAGAAGAATTTTTAAGAACCTCTCCCCTAATCTTCGATGTACTTCTCGACACACTTTTGACGCGCAAACACGTCATGTCCTTCTCCTCATCCGATGACCTCTCCTCCAAAAATACGCATAACAATAAAAACTGGTTCCAGCAGAACAAGCTCGCTTGCGTCGGCGGTCTTTGGCTCACGTGCATGACCGGCACTTTTTTCTGGCAACACGTGTTGCAAAACTCCAAAACGCGAACTTCCGTGAAAGTTATTCACTCGCGTTTGTATTCGCAAGCGATAACTTTATCCGCTTTATTGGCCGCGAGCGGGGTGGAATATTACGACCGAAGGTATAACAACAAAGGACGAGGAGATGTTGAAAGAACAGATCCGTTCGAGTATAAACACAGGAGAGCGGCGGCGGCGAGTACCGATGCGGCTGCTTCGAGCAGATGATTTTTTTCCCAAGAGAGAGAGAGAGAGAAAGAAAAAATCCGAGGGGATTGAGAAAAAAAAATGTTCCTCATTAAAGAACGCGCTGCTGCTTCGGACGAGGCGTGTTTGGAGCGATGGAAACCCCGTCTGCCTTTCCTGCGTCTTCTTCTTCATCTTCACCTTCAGCGGGAGCGAAATTCTTCACCCGAATCGCCAACGGGAACCGGTTTTTTTGGACGCTGATTATCTTCTCGCTGTTCAAAATCTTGGACGTCGTTTTCAGCGGGTTCGGGTTGGTGTACCCGTGCTTACTGCCAATAAGCGCGTACGAATCGAAAGATGCTGGGAAGAAAAAGGCTCATCCAAAGGTTTTACGATGGCAAGAGTTCAAGTTGAAGGTGTATTCGCTCGCGCATTGCGTCTTCAATGTGGAGATTCCAAGACGATACGTGGATAAGTGTTACGAAAAGTTGATAAAGGCGAACGAGAGCGTGTCAGATGCGTTCGTGCAGGAAATACCGACAATTTACGACGCGCATTTATCAGGGTTTGATTGTGAAAAGTTCTTTCACGATTTTGTGAAACGGCCGCATCCGGTTGTGTTGAAAGGTTTCGCCAAAGAGACGGCAGCGGCGACCCAATGGACGTTGGATTCTTTGATCGCGCGTTTCGGCGAGGACGAGGTGAAACTGAAAACGAAGGACGGTGATAACGTTCCAGGGAAAATGAAAGATTTGTACACGTTTCCAAACTATTTGCACAACTGTGAATCGTTATTTCTGGAGCATCCAGAGTTGGCGAAGCAATTACAAGTGAACAGACTGGAGAAACTCGCCGGGAATAAAAGAATCGCAAACGACCATCCGACGCTTGGTCCTTTACCGTTGCAACTCTTCGCGGGCAGAGGCGGTACAGGTACCGCGTTTCATTGTGCCAACGCGTATAACTTTTTCTTCCAAATCGAAGGCGTGAAGAAGTGGACGTTTGTCGATCCGCGATGGACGATGTTCATGTTCCCGGCAATCAATCGAAACGCAATTTACCAAAGTTGCGCGATTAAAGATCCAAATACGCTCCTCGAGCGCTATAAACCGTTGTGGCGCGTTGTGCCTCGTTACTCCGCGGTTCTCGAACGCGGCGACGTCCTCTTGAACCCACCGTGGTGGTGGCATTGCATCGAGAATCTATCTGATTCCTCCGTTGCGGTGGCCACGAGATGGGCGGATTCGAAAACGTTCAACCCAATCACCGGTTTGGGTAGCGATGGCAATCGCTTGTTCACCTCGTTTCAACTCTTCTCGCCGATTTTTGTCAAAATGACCTTCTCGATGTTTCTCGCGGGGACTAGCGGACTGGTCCCAGAAGACGAAATCGAAGGCGAAGAAGAAGAGACCACCCGTCGTTCGAAGCAAGGCGTTCGTTTCGAGCAAGGGAATCGCATGCTCGACGCGTTTAACGAAAACGCAGAAAACGATGCGTACAAAGCCTACTACGCGAATAAAAAAAAGAGCAGTGAAACAAACAACACGTTTGATGATGTTGGCGTTTGAATGTGCATTCGTGCGTTGTAATCTTTAAACTACCGAATACTTGTTCTAAAAAATACTAGCTAGCACTCTACGACTTTCTATAAAACGAATCCTAATCCGGCGTCGGCGGCTTCTTGCGCTATTTGGTCAAACGGATTGATATCGAGAACTCGTCTCGGCGCGTCCGCCTCGAGGCGGCTGAACGCGTCGTCGTCGTTGTCATTTTTCTTTGCACGCTTCTCCTTCTCTTCCAGCGGGGCGTTTGATGATGCAATGTCCTTGAACGATTTCACAAACGTCGCGACAAGATTGAGCGTTTTGTTCTTTGGCACGCGCACTTTTCGTTCATCTGCTAAATCTTTAATCTCCGACGTCGGTTGCTCGGTTCTCAGTAGTCTACTCTCTAACTCTCTGGCGGTTTCCGCGGCGGTAGCCACCACGCTTCCACCGCCTTGCGCGAACTCGCTCATTGAATTCAACGCGGCGCTTTCCATCGCTAATTTCGCGCGTTCGTCTCGCTCGCGAATTAATTGCAACTCCTCCTCGTCCAAAATCATCGTCTTGCGTCCGAGTATGTCAATACCGAACGTTCTCTTTTTCGCCAACTCTCTCTCTCTTTGCTGTTGATCCATCGCGTCGCGTTTGTGTTTCAGAGCTCTTCGCTCGTTCTCTGCCAACCACGCTTCCGCGTCCACGTCCCCGTGATCGTACCACTCCGACTGGTCGTCCACAACCTTCGTTCGACTCGCTCCGGAACGATCAAACGATACCAGCTGGTCCTTTAATCTCTCCGCCGCCGCTTTCCCGCCTTCTGTGTCTTCCTCTTGTTCTTGTTCAGTCGCGTACCCGATTTCGCCGTTCCAAACCAAACCGTCGCGTAACTTCACATTCACAAACGCGTCGCAAAACGTGCACTTCCCCGAGCTCTCTAGAAACACCCTCGCGTCGTTTTCGGCGACCGCCCCCGACGCGTCCAAATCGAATCGAAAAATCTTCCCGCATCGCAAACAGTTCGCGGCGCGCGGCTTGAGCAAATCGCCAACCTCGAGAGCGTCGCCTGGATTTTTCATCCGGTCCTTCCGCTTCCCCACGTCCTCCGCGCTACTGCTCTTTTTCTTCGACATCTTCACCAGTATAGAACGATGTTCTCTTACCACCGAATGTGTTGCTTTCGACGACGTTTGGTCGTTAGTGCGCGACGGTTTCTCGATCGAGTCGTATTTCCTGTACGCTTTCGCTTCGCCTTTCTTTTGGTCCTCCTCTTTCCCTCCATCACCATCACTCGTCGTTTTTGTCTTTTCTTTCACTTTTCTGAGCTTTAATTCACCATCGTCGCGAAACGATGACGACGACGGCGAGTTCGTCTTTTTCTCCTCTTCTTGATACTCTTTCTTCTTTTCGAAGAGCATCTCGCTCAATCGCAGCGCTTCCGCGACGGCCTCTTCTTCTCCCATAAAATTCCGCATGGCGTCGCACATTTCTTCAACCGACCTGCTCGCGACGCAGGTTTGAGATAATCCGTCGAGCAACCAATCCTCGGCGAGAGGGAAGGCACGTTTGAGCTCAGGTAAGAACCAAAGTTGGAGAGAAGACAAAGAAGAAGGTGAGGAGGAGGAGGAGGACATTTTCTCTCTCTCTACGTTGCCATGTGGTGAAGTTCGTGTTCGTATTATGAGGCGAAAATAGACTACGCGAGTGCAATGTTAAAAGTTAAACGCAGTATATAGATATGGTACCAGGTACGTGTGGTTATAATAGTAAATTAAAACGACTTTTACGCTGTGTTCGATAGTATCATTTACAGAAGATGTTGTGTGCGTGAATGTGCACGCAGCGCGTATTCGAGAACGCCACTCTTACTTAGCCAAAGACATCAAGCGACGGCGTTGGACTTTGTCCACGCAGTTGGAAGTCGCCAACATAGTCTTCGCGACGCACTGTCTCGCAGCTACCGCGATTTGTTCTTTACCGGCAGCTTCTTCGACTTCGCCAGACTTGACTTTGTCGTTGATTTGCTTGTACGAAAGTTGGCAGTCGGCGGTGACTTTGGAGAGGGCGCCCGCGCATCCGGAATCGGCTTCTTCGTCGACGGCTTGTTCTTCTTCGGTTTCTTCGGGTTGCTGTTGTTGTTCTTTTTCTTCTTCTTCTTCTTCTTCTGGTTGTTCTTCGATGGTGGTGGTGGTGGTGGTGGCGGTGGCGTCGGCGGCGGCGGTCGATAAAACTGGTTGCGGCACGCTCAACGTCTGCACGGTAGCCGTCGGCGTCGTCGTCGACACAGTCGTAGCCGCCGGTTCAACTTCCTCAACGTCTTCTGTAACGACCGGTAATTTCATCTTCGAGAGCGAGGAGGAGTGGTGTCGAGCAACAATCACCGGCTTGGACGCGGCGACGACTTCGACTTGTTCTCCCGGCTGCGGCATCGTAACGACTTCTTCTTTCTGGGCCAAAGTAGAAGAGGAGGAAGAGAAGGACAAGTCCTTCATGGATTCATTCACTTTGTCTTGAATCTCTTTTTCTTTTTTAATCTCCTTCGCTCTTTCTTCCGCTTTGCTGTCAATCATCGCCAATTCCTTCAAATCCGGCGAGAGCGTTTTCGATTGCTTCATGCACGACTTCAACAAAGAAGACGCTTGCGCAGCGCACTGTTGCGCTGCGGCAGATGCGGAATCCAACGCCTTGTTCAACGTCAACTCCTCGGAGCCGACGATGCCTTTGGCGCATTCCTTCTTGATCTCTTGCACTTGGCTCGAGCACATCTCCGCGATCGGCTTCACGCACTGCGTGTTGATCACTCTCGATTTGTCCGCGCACGTTTCTCGCAACAATTCCATCTTTTCCGTGGACTCGTCCGCGGACAATTTACCCGCTTTCACGTCTTCGTTGATCGCGCTGTACTCTTTAAAGCACGATACGGCGACGTTTCTCGTCGCCTTCACGCACGAGTTGTTCGAAGACACCGTCGTCCCGGTCGACTCGTCCACGCCTCTCGAAACTTCCATCATCGACCCGAGCATGGTCGCAAACACGGACGAGAGCTTGTCTTTCTTGTTCAAGACCGCGTTTTCAACCACTTCGCCACTCGCGGTCGTTTGCTTCTCGAACGGTGTCTTTTTCGTGCCTTCCAACGCGGCGAACAAGTCGAGCGGGTTGAACGACTCGAATTCGTCCGCTTCTTCGAGTTCGGACGCTTTCGGCGCCGCGTGCGAGTGCACTTTGACGTGGGAGGAGGAGGAAGAAGAAGTCGTGCTTTTGGTGGTGGTGGTCATACCATCGGTCTCCTCCTTCTTAGCGGCAGACTTTTTCAGCGGCACCATTTCTTCTTCGTCATCTTTTTCCGCCACGGCTGCTTTCTTCTTCGAAGACAACCCCAGTTTCCCTTTGGCTTCCGCTTGCATTCGTTCCACCTTTTCAGTCGCCGCGAGTTTCTGTTTCGCGTTTCTTTCGAGCTGCAATCTTTTCTGTTCCGTCGATTGTTGTTGCGCGCGTCTCAGATATTGCGCGCGTTGGTGGTTCGTTATCGGCGTTCGTACGAACGCCGCTCTTCTCGGCGTTTGATTCGATGACGATTGGACCGATCCTTGTTGCGCGGCTTCGACCATCGATGATGAGGACGAAGAAGTCATCAACAAAGCCGTCCCAATAACGGCGAGTGCGATTTCATTGCGACCACCCATATTTATATTCTCGGCAAACGAGCGGTCTCAGCGGTTCTCTCGAACGATCGTTAGATATATCTCGCGAGTAGATGTATCTCTCGCGCGGGAATGCCGACTGATTCTTCCGCGGCCTTGTTTTCTTCTCTGTTTTTTTCTCTGGCTTTTCTAAACCCTAATTTCATTTAAACCCTAAATGTTTGCCACGTCATTTTTTTCACACTTTTCTTTTCGTGGCTCTCGAACGCTCATATCAAATATCCTGATTGATTACATTGATTAGAGAGAAACTCCGTGCGCTAAACAACATCTGCCAGAAGAAGAAGAGAGCGACGAGAATAACAACAAAAACAACAATGATTCAGACGATTCAGACGAGTTCTTCGCGAGTCGTGAGAGGAGGAGGCGTTTTTTCCAAACAACAATCCAAACAACACCAACGACGACAAAAAAGCATCATCGTCACGAAAGCAGAGACGGATGATGATGACACTACTACTAAAGAAGAAACAGAGGATGAGTTCGAGGCGAAACTCGGCGCTTTGAGAGGAAAACGATCGAAACGATCCAAAGGAAACGACGACGAAGTGTCCATGGTGACCGGTTTACCGAAAACGCAGACGAAAAGTTCTTCATCGAGACTTCCCGGCGTGAGAGATTTCATGTCCGATTTCACCGAGGAACCGAAAACGAAAGACTGGGGACCAGAGCAGATTTTGTACGAAGGCCCGCCAGCTCGAGGAGAAGTCGTGGCGAACGTGTTGATGTCTTGGACGGTGGTTTGGTTACCGCTGACGATTCAAGCCGCGGGGAGAGCGCTGTGGGCGTCGTATAAGATTACGGATAAGAGAGTGTGCGTCATATCGAACTCGCCGTTGCGAAAGGAACGCACGGACGTGCCGATGGATCAGATTAAGGACGTCATTTCGATCGGGAGAGGTATTGGCGCGTGGGGGGACATGGTGATTACTTTACGAAACGACGAGAAGGTTGAGTTGAGAAGTTTGCCGAATTTTAAAGAGTTGGAAGGGGAAATTAAGCAAAGAATGTACAAGGAAAAACCGATTGAGTTTTAATTTTTCACATCATTTGCCGTTTTGCGTACTACACGCGCGTCGCGAACGAAGAGAAGAAAGAAAGAGAGAGAAGACGAATGCTACAGGAATTTATTACTCAGACTTTGATGTTATGTGACATAAATATGCATTTTACCTACTAATATACCTTCTATTGCTTCTATTTTGATCATATATTTACGTATCTACGACGTGTATTCAATGAGTACTACCGAGGAAGAGGACGTCGACGGTTCTAGAAACGCGCTTGGATTTTGCGCTTCCCAAGCGGCAAAGTGCGCTTTTCTCTCGTCACTTTTCAGCTTAAACACTCTCTCATCATCGTCCGCCGTCTTCAACGATATCACTTCCCTTTCAGGAACTTTCTCGTCGTCGTCATCGCCGCGTCTACCGCTAAAACCAGAACTCCTACTAAAACTACTGCTATCGTCGCTAAACAATTCTCTCGGAAAATCGCGCGCGCAACTCGGTCGCTCTTTCCAAAAGTTCACCAAAAGCGTCACCCGCTGATACGCGTCTTCTTCGCCTTCCTTCCTCTCGCTATTTTCTTCTCGACAGACGCCGTGCCACATGTCCCCCCGAAACGTAAACAACCTGTTCGCTCTCGGTTTCACCAAAACGCACTTCCGCATGGCGTCGTACTCTTCCTCGTCGAACGCGACCGTCGCGCCGCCTCTTTCCGTCTTCCCGTAATACACCGTCGAGAGGAGCGGATAATATTTTTTCTTCCTCTTGTCTTTGTCTTCTTCTAAAACGCAATCCGTGTGATACGCTTTCGGAGGTTCGTCGTGCGCGACGTCTTGCACCCACCACTCGCACCCTGCAAAACTTTCCCAAGTTAACAGTTTTTGTTCCTCTGCGACGTATTCTGCGAGTTGTTCGCAATATTTCTCGATTATCGTCCCCATCATCCCCATTGTCTCCTTCTTCGATTCTTCTTCTTTGTTGTCTTCTTCGTCTTCTTCTTTCGTCTTCGTCTTCTTCGGCCAAAAATACGTTCCCGAGACGAACTCTTCCCCGTCGATGAGGGATTCGGATTCGTTCTTCTTCTCGAGCAAACCTTGGTCGAACAAGCGCACGTATTCGGTTAAAAACGCATCAATCTCGTCCAACGCGACTACCGCGTCTTCTGAATCGCCGCCGCTTTTGGGTGGTCGTAAGAAATTCTCCGTCACGCGCACGGAGTCCTCGAAAGAAGAAGAACGATTCATTTTGTTTTCGCGTGCATATTTGGGGAAGAAATGAAGAAAATGAGACATTTCAAAACGCCTCATTAGTTGTTCTCAGAGAGCGTAACAACACACCGATCTGTGCTCTCTCGCGCGCTCTCTTTCACCAAAATTGCGTTCATTTGAGAGTGAAAAGTGTTTGAGTTGTGCGTAAACTGTTTCGTTACAAAGACAGAAGAACACTATCGAGGAACATATTGGACGTTTCAAAACCCCCCCCATTCGTAGTAGAGTAAAGAAGAAGCTTTTGTTGCGCGCTGTTGTGCTCACCAGAGAGTAGCAGAACAACAACAAGCGTCTCTCTCTCTCTCTTTCAGAAGGTGTTGTTGTTGTTCTCGTCGTCACAATGGGCCCCAGGATACAAATAAAACACGGGGGACGGCAAACCGCCGAGGAGAAAAAGTTAGAAGCGAAGTACGACTTGTTGAGGAAGAAAAAAGAACTGAAACTCGCGAAGAAGATGGTCAAAGACGCGGAGAAGAAAGCGAAAACGGAGAAGACGATGAAGAAGAACGAACGCGAGGACGACGAAAAGGACGACGAAAAGGGGGGTGAAGAATCTCTCGACGGGAAGAAGAAGACAAACGGAGGAGAAGGAGAGGAAGACGTGATGAAAGAAGGAGGAGAGGAAAAGAAGAAGACGACGAAAGCGATGAAACGACCGGGACAACAACAATCTCAACAACAACAGATGATTTTAAAGACCACGATGAAAGAAGAAGGAGATGATGGAACAAACACCGCCGAAAACGAGAAAAATGAAGAAAAAGCGGTTGGAGCGAAGACGACGATTCAGACGACGACGACGACGACATCGAGAAACAACGGAGAAGATGAAGACGATTCGAAGAAAACGGTTGAGGAGGAGAAAGGAGAAAAAGGAGAAGCAATGATGACGAGAAAGGACGCGACGACGACGACGGAGGGAGAGCAGCAAAAGCGGAAAGACGAAGGAAAGGCGAAGGAAAGCACCGGCGCCATGAAAATTACGTTCAAGAAGAAAGCGCCGGCGGACGCTTCGAAAGAAGACGCGAGCGCGTCTGCCGCCTCCAAGAAGAAGAAGAAAGAAGAAGAAGAAGATCCCGTGGCGAAAGCGATCGCCAAAGCTAAGCTCGTGATGCAGAAAGAAAACGAACGGAGAGAAAAGGAGGAGAAGGAGGCGGAGTTGAAGAAAAAAATGAAGGAGGAAGAAGAGGCGAGGCGGAAGGAGGAGGAAGAGCGAGCAAACGCGGTTCCGAAAATTATCGTTCCGAAGTTTGGGAAGAAGCGAGAGTTGGATCCGGAATGGTTGAAACAGGAAAACGAACGGTACGAGCGAGAACAGAAAGAACGAGAAGAGCGAGAGCGGATAGAGAAGGAAGAGGCGTTGAAGCCGAAGAAACGACAGCAGAAACGACCGAAACTGGCGCCGAAGAAACTTTTACCGCCGGTGCCGAAAATCGTCCCCGGCGTCGGAAACCTCGAGGAAGGAAACCTCGACACCGAGGCCGGTGATATGGCAGGAAGTGAAGGAGCGACGGTAAATGGAGATGTCGAAGCCGGTGAAATGGCCGTCTTGGACGACGAAACCGCGAAAGCCGTCGGCGTCGGTCAGAAAATACACGAAGAAGTCGACGACCACGAAGACGACGATCATCGTGGAGATTCAGGCACGGAAGTATTCGTCGGTGGTATTCCACCCGAAGCGAACGAACGCGACGTCGGCGACGCGTTCTCGCGTTTTGGAAAGGTCTCAAAAGTTCGTTTGTTTGATATGCAGTCGTACGGTTTCGTAAAATTTTACGGCGTTAAATCCGCCGCCGCGGCGGTGAAACATTACGAAGGCTGCGACGGTACCGGCAACAACCCAATAGAAGATCCAGTGCTCATCTGCGACGCACCGGTAAGTATCGTCGAATTTGCAGCTTCCGGTAAAGACCTCGTCATACAAAAAGCGAAAGAAATAGCGACGAAGAAGCGCGAAGGCGAATCCGTCGAAGAAGATGAAGCGGCGAAAGCGAAAGCGAGAGAGGTCATGACGTACGAAGCGATTTAGAATAGTAATGTAGTAGTAATAGATTTGGGCGCCGCGTTTGGCGTGATATTAAATGCTTCACCTCAAAACCCGTCTCGCTCTCCCGCGCCATCCGCTCCTTGTTGGCTCCTCCTCTTCCTCCTCCATAATTTTGACGACGACGACGATCTAAAATAAAGTTCACTCACGCATCATCATCATCATCGCGGAAGACGAAGACGACCACGAAGAAGCGCGAGAGCATCGGTATTAGCAGTTTAAATGGACCGAAACGACGACGTGGACGACGACGTCTCGCTCCTCGTCGTCGTCCTCGAAACGAATTCGCAGTTTTGGTTTCCCCGTTCCCGGAAACAACGAGAGACGACGACTCCTTCGACTCCTTCGACTTCTTTATACGCGTTCGAAAAAGTCTGCAAAGACATCGCCGCGTTTTCCTCCGCGTATTTAGCGTGCAATCGTGCGAACAGAATCGCGGTCGTGGCCGCGCACGCCAGGAAAGAGTGCACGTTTTTGTTCCGGTCGCACTTGGAAGGTGATGTTGTTCTCGAAGACGAAGAAGACGAAGAAGACAAAGAAGGAGATAACACGAAGAAGACAAAGAAGAAGAAGAAGAAGAGAAAGAAACCGCCGACGAACCCACGAATGACGTTCGTCGGCGACGACGAGTGCGACGACATCGGCGGGTTCGCGAACGATGCGCAAGACGTGGACGCTTTAGATATTTCGAAAGGTTTAGAACCGTTACAGACGACGTTTCGGAGAGCGTTTTTCGACGGATTGAAAGCGTTGAGCGATGAAAACGACGTCGTCAATTACGACGACGACGACGACGACGACGAGAATCGGGAGCAGCAGCACGCGACGCCAATAGCTGGCGCGATATCGTTAGCTTTAACCTACGCGAATAGAATAGAACGAGATCCGTCTTTACGGGGTCGCGTAAAATCGAGAGTGTTGGTCGTTCAAGCGTCCGAAGACGACGCCGAACAGTACGTGCCGATGATGAACGCCATGTTCGCCGCGCAATCGAGTAACATTCTCATCGACTGTTTATGCCTGAATGAGAAAGAGTCTAGTTTTTTACAACAAGCGGCGTTTGTCAGCGGCGGCATATACGCGAAACCGGAGAAATCGAAAAAAGGAGGAGGAGAAGAGACGCGAGAAGATTTGCTCGAGAGAGCGTTATGTTCGTTTCTCCCGGATAGGTACACTCGACGCTTCTTACGTCCACCGAGAGCGGGTTCGATCGATTTCCGTTCCTCCTGTTTCTGTCACGGCAATCGAATCAGCAAAGGCTTCGTCTGTTCCGTCTGTTTGTCCGTCTTTTGCGAAAAAGAAGGCTCGTGTCAAACCTGCGGCGCCGCGTTCGTATAAAACAACACGGAGAGAAAAAGAAGGCGCGCGCGTAATAAAGTAGCATTCACGCTCGCGTAGCTTTGTTGTGTGCTCTAGAGAGAGATCGGCGTTTAAAGAGTGTAGTAGTATCGCGAGCGCGAAAAATCTTCCTGAAAAATAAGACCGTCTGCTCTTTTGTGTCTTTTTGAAAAGCTCTCTCTCACACATGTGGGCAAACACACTCGAAAAAGAAACCAACAACCACGAGAACAGAAATTCAAAAAAAAAAAAAAAACAAGAGATTTTGGACGAAAAATCACTCTTCCGCGAATATTCTGTTCACGTCACAAATTTAAACTAAGGCCACGCACTCTTCCTTTGCCCGACGCATACACAACAACAACGCCAACTCTTTGAGCGACGACGACAGAAGACGCTTCTATTTTTGTGCGTCGTTTTTGTTGTTCTCTTCTCTGCGTTGTTGTCTTTGTATAAAGCGCTTGAGTAGTATCTGTCATGTTTCTCTCGAGCACGCATCGCCTTTCGGGAAACGATGGAATGAAGATGTGGTCGTTACGACGGAGAGGACGAAACGAAGCGTCGCGAGTGATGAGAAGAGAAGATGTTGTAATAAAAGCGACGCGCAGTTTTAGTCACGATTTGAGCAACAACAACAGCAAGTGCAACAACAACAGCAAGTGCAACACCGCCGAGCAGCGCGCGCGGGAAAAACAAATGAGAAGAGCAAAACAAACGACGCAAGGGAAAACGACGACGCGGATGAGTAGCAGCTCTTTTTCAACCATGTCGAGAACAAATGCAACGATCTTGAATGAAAACATGTACGAATTGCGCGAGGAAGTGGAAAAGAGCCGAATCATATCCTCGCCCTCAGAGTTGGACCAACGAAGAGTGCTCGTTTTAGACGTGGCGATGCAAACGAGCAACATCGTGAGTTGGCAAAAGGCGTTGATTTTAGCCATGTTCGATAAGGTGGACGTTTTGGAATATTACGAAGAGATGGTGGCGTCGGCGTATTCGGCGTTTTATTTACCCGCGGTGGTGAAAACGAGAGTGTATGATAAACAGAAAGGATCGATCGCGTTATCGAGGAAGAACGTGTTGATTAGAGATCATCATTCGTGCACGTATTGCGGCGCGAGGGACGATTTGACCATCGACCATATCGTTCCGGCGTCGAAAGGCGGCGAGTGGTCGTGGACGAATTTAACGACAGCGTGCGCGAAATGTAACAATCGCAAAGGAGATAAGATGTTGAAGCAGTGCAGCGGAATGAAGCTCGTCCGTCCGGCAAAGGAGCCGTGCGTCGCGTCCGGGGAGTTTTCGCAGTTTTCCAGGATCGTGAATCCGCCGGACGAGTGGATTCCGTTCATCGATCCGAGACACGTGAAACGAATACCGGATGGCTTCATGGACGATTTGCAGTTTGGGGACGTTTCGATTAAAAACAACGTCGTGGACGTGGAGAAGACGCTGTTGAAAGTGACGTCGAAGAACTACAAGAAGAAAAAGTCAAAGAGTAGCAGTTCTTCTTCTTCTCCTTCTTCCTCTTCTTCTTCGACGCGGTAAGGAATGTATCCCCTCCCCGTCTTCGTTTTCGAGAGTGTACTACTATATCAAAATATTTACCCATTTATATTATAAAACATCTGTAATAAAAAACAAATACAAATTAAGGTTTTAATTCACTACTTGAGTTTGCGTTAACGCCAACAATTCAACAAACTTCTCCACACACACTTTACTGCTCGCTGGATTCTGCCCTGTCACCAACGTCCCGTCGACAACCGCGTGAGCGCCCCACGCACCTTCCGCCTTCGAGTACTTGGCGCCTTGCGCCACCATCTCTTTCTCAATCAACGCCGGTACCTCTTCTTGCATCCCAACCTGCCCCTCTTCCTCGTCCGAAAAGCCAGTCACGGACATTCCACTCACCAACGGTGTCGTCCCGTCTGCTTTTTTGCACGATAAAAGTGCAATCGGCGCGTGACAATCCAGCGCGACGGCTTTCTTCGCCCTTAAAAATTGCTCGATAGTTTTCGCCAACTCTTGGTTTTGGTAGAAATCAGTGCAACATCCGTGGCCTCCAGGTAAGAAAACGCCGTCGTATTCTTCCACGTTTAATTCGGATAAACCTTTCGATGTCTTCATCAAAGCTTGCGCGGTGTCGTCTTTATCGAATTTCACGCACTCTGGCGTGTAAAACCCTTCGCCTCGCGATCCTCCGTCGACGGGGATTTCCCCGCCTTTGACACTGAAGAAATCGACTGAAAATTTCTTTTCCATCATGGAATAATACGGCACGGCGATTTCTTCCAACCACACGCCGGTTGGTTTCTTCTCCGCGGATTTGCCGAACGTCGTCGCGGACGTGCACAAGATGGCAATTTTAGTCATTTTTGTGTGTGTGTTCGTTTGTCTCGTCGAAAAGTGTTGACTGATCAGATCTCGTTAAGATTTTTGTGACGTAACCAACACACACACAAACAACTTTTTAGAAGGAGAAAAAAAAAATTTTTCGTCCTCTCTTACACATCTCCAATCGACTCAGATGTTCATCCGCGCGCACTTCCATCGTCTGCACGTCACCGGAGAACCGAACTAAACCTAGCCAAACACACAAACGAACAGCTTTTTCGGAGAGATGTTATTATGTTTTCGTCCTCTCTAACATCTCCAATCGATCGAGATTTTCATCCACGCGCACTTCCATCGTCCTCACGTCACCGGATAACCGAACTAAACCAGGTTTGGCACCTTTAGGTTTGCTCACTTGTCTGCACCGAACGACGGAGACTTTCACGCGACCAACGCGAGAGGCTTTGCTAAACTTGGCGGCGAGCAACGCGGCGTCGAAAAAGGCGGCGTCGGACGGCGCGGTGGATTTGATGACAACGTGGGAACCAGGACATCCGGCGGCGTGCATCCACCACTCGTTCGGGTCGTTGGTTGGGTCTAAGGAGACGACGTCGTTGTCTTCGGACGTGCGGCCGACGCGGATTTCGGTCGTCGGTATGTCGTCGTCGTCGTTTACGTCGTTCCCCGACGCGTACGCGAAATACGGTCGACGAGGCCCGGTTTTGCTCACATTTTTTACCTTCTTCGGCCCTCGTGGAGGTTTCGGCGGTGGCGCGTCCGATATCCCTAATTTCATCGCAAACTCCGCGCACTCTTGCCATTTCGAATCGTCTTCTTTATTCTTCTTCCCTCCCGTAAAGTTCTCCACCATTGCCAGCAGCGTCCGCACCTCCTCCAACCGCTTTTTCTTCTCCTCCACGTCTGATTCCAAAAAATCCACGTCGGGACATTCTTCCAACATCTCCGTCGTCGCGTTTGGATTTTCTAACAACTCGTTCATTTTTTCTTTCGACAGTCGTAATTTCGTCGTCGCATTCGCCACTTTTTTCAACGCTTTCGTTTCTTGCCTTTTGGTTTCCTGGCGTAACCCGGAGACGTCCAAATTCATAACGGTGTTATTAGGGGTTGGTTTTGAGTCATCATCAACATCAAAAGAGGAACAACACGGACGAGATCGACGCGGGTTTTTGAGCGCGAGTTTCAAAGAAAAAGAGCGAGTATTCAATTTTGTTCTGGTAGACGACTTTTGGAGGAGGAGTTTTGAATCAGCGACGACGACGAGAGGCATACCAATCATCGCGCGAGGAGGAGGAGGAACCGTTGTTGTGAGGACAAAAATTTCCATTTTATCCAAAATCTAAAAATTCAACCAACCATTCCGAAATACTGCGAATCGTTATTCGCCAACGCGGTGGAGTACTTTCGATTCATTTTCACCTCCTCGCTTTCTTCGTCCGAGGAACAGTCGACGTTTCCACCACACTCTTCCTTTAACTTCTTTAAAGCGTCTTCGACGTCTTTTTCGGTTGGGATTTTCCTCGGTTTCAAAGCTCGGACGGCGTCCTCGACGGTGGCGTATTTCGGCAACGGCTTCAAGTTTAGGAACTCTGGCGTGCGCGAGGCGTTGTTTTCGACAATCATGTCTGGTTCGGAGATGAGGAGGGAGTGGAGGATGTAGTCGCGGAGAGTAGCTGGTTGGTCTTCGAAGACGTAGTGGAAGGCGTCCGGGATGGATTTGCCGCGGATGACTTTCTTCGAATACCGGCGCAAGGCGGACACGACGTCCTGGAGATCTTTTTCGTCCATGAACTCGGAGTGCTCGCCTCGGTAAACTGAGGCGTGACACTTAACGTTTTCCAGAATTCGGACGTATTCGTCCGCGGATGGGACTTTGAATAAGAATTTACGGTCGATGCGAAACTCGTATTTCGCCATGTTTTGGCTGAATAACTTCATGACGCCGGTGACTTCGTCGCCTTTAGGTTTCCGAAATTTAGAGAGCATGCGTTTAATGCACTGTTTCCCGTTTCGTCTCTCGTTATCAGGCCAAATGGGTGCGATTTCAAACGTTACTGCTTCTCGCAAAGACCCGAATATGACGTTTTGGAACCTATGAAATGCCACCGCGTCTTCTCGACACTTCGGGTGCGACTCGATCAGAGTCACGCCGGCGACCAAGTGTTCGTGCTCTCCAGCAAACGCCGCCGCGATGATCGCGCCTAAACCAAAACCAACTAAAGCAACCGGGTGTGCATACAAATCCAACTCGACGATGAACGATTCTATATCCGCCACGAACGACGGGACGTCGTACTGTCCTTCCCGCGAATGCGTGCTATCGCCGTGTCCTCTAAAATCCACGCAATACACCGTAAACCCTCCTTTCTCTTGTATCTGCTTCGCTAATCCGTAATAAGACTCCCCGTTCTCCCCGGTGTCGTGTAAAATAAACACCACTTTGTCGCACCCTTCGGCTCCAAACCTGGCGTACTTCAACCGCATCCCAGTAGCGCTCAAATCGATATACTTCCCAATCCCTCTCTCCCTGCTGTTCACCAACACGTCGGATTCAAATTGACTCGCCGCTTTCTCCATCGCCGTCCACTTCTCCTCCGGAATCTCAACAATCGCCCCTCTCCTCTTCTTCTCCAAATCACTCTTCATCTCCATCGTTTCCATGATCGCTTTCGCGACCAAAAGCTCGCTCGTCACCATCGCCTCCTCGCCGTTCGTTGGAACACCTAAATCAAATCGTTCCCGACAATGCGAGATCACGCGCTTTTTTTTTCCATGGTCCTCCTCCCACATTTCAATCGGGCCAAGCTTGTCTAAAACCTCGTCCAAGTCGTCAAAGTTCATCTTAATTTCGCGCGTATATTATGTCTCCCCTGGATTTGGCTCTCTTCTCTTTTCACAAAAATGCGCAACGCGTTGTTGCGTGCGTGTTTTCGTGTGTGATTAAAAGTTAAGAAAAGTCAAGCGTTTTTACAAAGGCGTTTTCAGCCGTTTCGAGAAAAACAGTGCAAACACCCTAAACACTTTGCATTTGCCTACTTTTGAAGCACACATGCGCCAAAAGTACCTGCTGCGTTGTTGACTCGCAAAACGCAGTAAAGCAGAGCGCTGCCTACTGTTACGAGCACGGGGGGGGGTCGCTTTTTTGTCTCGCAGTAATAATGGACAAAGAGACGTTCAGGATGACACCGAAACGCGAGCGACGCGCGAGGCGCTTGGTGATGATGATGATGATGTCGCTTCTGATTTTGGGTTTGGTTTTGATGGTGTTTAGAACGACTGCGGCGACTACAGGCGGTGGTGAAAATGGTGGTAAAGGTCGTTCCGATCATCCGTCGTCGTTGGCGTTCTCGTCGCGCGTTTCTACTACTTTCGGAGGTGGTGGCGGTGGTGGTGGTCGTGATGCGATGATGAGTGAGAACGTCATGGATGGATGTCACTGCGCGACGACGACGAGAGAACGACAACAATGTCCGGATTGCTCGGAAGAGTGCGAGTCGATGAAATCGAGCAAGACAGCGATCGACGAATCTATCGCCGGTTGCGATGAGAAAGCGTTGAAGAAAGCGAGTTCGTCGAAAATTGACGTGGAAATAGCCGCGTTGCGAGCGCAGTTGCGAGAGGCGAACGAGAAGGTGAAAGAGTTGCAAGATATCATGAAGGCGAAGTGTCACGTGACGGATTACACGCAGTGCTCGTCGGCGTGTTATTCTAGAGTTATGCGGATTAAAGAGCAAAACGCGCAGTGTCAGAAGAGATTGCAGAGTCGAGGGTGCACTGATTGTACGGTGGTGGCGGCGAGGTCGATCTCGAAGGATAGGATTGCCACGAGGAGAGCGGCGTATCATTTGATTGCGACGGCGTTGAAAGCGGAATCAAAATGCGGAGGGGGTGCAGGAACGACAATTGATGCGGATGGGGAAAGAATGAAATTAGACGTGACAAATAGAGAACGCGCGAGTGAGATTCAGGAGAAGATGACGAAGAATCAAAGAGAAGAGATTACCGGCGAGGCAGATATGGATGATTTTCTCATATCAACGATTGATAGATCGACGCTTTTAGACGGTGCGTTGGCGCACGCTCTCGAAGATTTGAGCATCGGTAACGAAGAGGATAAAGTCACTGCGGAGGCGTACGAGAAGGCGTTGAAAGAAATTCGCGCGGCGGCGTCTGCCGGGGCGTCAGCTGAAAGCAAATGGCTCGAACAACTGCGAAATCGAGCGGAGGACATCAATCGCGAGGCAAATTTGAAAGACTTGATGATGAAAAAAGCGGACGTCTTTCGACGCGATATGGCATCGGAGCTGTCGTTTCCGTCCATATATGGCATTCCACAAAGTTTAGGTCGAGCGTTATATAAAGTTGCAAACACAGGGGCGAAGCACGCGAGAGAAATGCTGAAACTTGCGCCGAGGTACAATCGCGATTTCAAAACGTGCGCGGTGGTTGGTAACTCGCAAAGGCTTTTACTCGACTTGAACGGGAAAGAAATCGACGGGCACTCTGCGGTTATTCGGATGAACAACGCTCCAACGGTTGGTTTTGATCGTTTTGTCGGGAATAAAACTACCTTGCGTACGCTCAACTCGATTTGGACGCAACGATATTCAAACACGCAAATCGATAGTAATAAAGTTGCCAACGTCATGCCGCTCGAGCTCGGGGTAACGTTAGTTGGTACTCGAGTTGTGCCGGGCGATCACTTCGCGTTGCAACAGCGTTTGCGAAAATCTGGACGCGGCGACGTGAGTTTTGTGAAAATGACCGACCCGTCCATCGCGCAGGCGGGTAAATTGCTCCAAAATTATAAAACCGCGTTAGAGAGCGTGCGCAAACTAGAGTACGCCGGAAAAGGAAGTCCGAGTTCAGGATTTTTGGCTATTTTTGCAGCTTTGCAAATTTGCGACCAAGTAACCGTCTATGGCGTCGGAACGGAATCGGATTTACGTTCAGGGTCATCGCAATGGCACTACTGGGAGAAGGCGGATTATTACCAAACCTCTAGAGAATTCGGCGAGGCGCCGCACCACAGTTGGGAACTTGAACGCGACGTCATGCTCGTTTTGGAAGCGACGAAGAAACTGCACATCGTGACGCCAAAATCGAGAGACGATCAGGCAGCGACAAAAGCCGAGCGAATTGCTACGGCCGCGATTTTGGCCTCGGACGCGGCTGTTCGACGACATCGCACGAAAGCAAACCAGCAGTGTGCGCGAGTCGGCTTATCCGTGTGTGGATGCGACGCCGAGAGCGACGCGTTGCACGGCGGTAGCGGTATCTTGGAAGTTGCTGGAAAAGTATCTCATGGGAACCGCCCCGCTGCGAAAGCATCGGTCACTTTGCAGAAGTTTGATAAGACGGTTGCGAAGAAGGACGACGTTTCAGTCGTACAACGCGCGGCAATTGCGTTGGCACATTCGTACCATCTCGAGTTGCCGGGCGTTGCCGCCGGCAGCACTAGCAAGAAGAAGAAAGGAACAAGCGCGTCTTCAAGCGAGGAGGCGGATGGTGACGATGCATCGAATGAGGAAGAAAGCTCTGATGGAGAATCAAATGATTCCGTTTTGGATGCTGCGAATAGCGACGACGTCGTGTCCGAAGACCACCACGCGGAGAGCAATAACGGTGCGAGCCATGGTGGTCACGGGTTTATGTCGAACTTTTTCCACGGCAATCACGGTGGGAATTAATGTTTATTCATGCTTTAGCAATTTTAATAGTAGTGTGTTGTAAGTGTTGTCGATTGTTACTGCGATATGATGTAGATACCTTTAGGAACGGGATCTGTACGTACGTTTGTTAAAATAAATTTACACGATATTTAATGAGAACTTCTCGCGCCCGAGTTTGAATCTCTGTTTTCCTTCTCTATCTCGCCGTGCGAGTCGATCGCGCTCGACACGCGATTTCGTCTCTCTCGAGCTTTCAATTCAATCGCTTCCAATCGATTAACTGCCAAAGCTTCTTGCTCTCGAGCGTCCAGAGCAACGATTTCGAGCAGTTTCACGCGTTCAATTAATTCTTCGTTTTCGCGGACGAGCGCTTCCATTCTACTTTCTCTACTCTCGCCCGATGTTGAAGAAGACGAAGACGCTTCTTCTTTTCCGACATTTTGCTGCTCTTCCACGAGACGAGCGTTGGACGCGCTCAGTTCGAGCAAGGCAGAATCTCGTTCCGTCTCTGCGACTTCGCGCGCACGGCGTTCGGCCTCGCACGCGGTTTGCGCCAGTTTCACTTTTCTTTGCATACCTTCCAGGTCGTCGCGCATCTGCGCGTATTGCGCATAACGCTCGCTCTCTATATCTTTCGTATCCGTCACAAAATTTCGTTTATGCGCTTTCGCGTTTTCGTTTCTCGCGAGCGCGTACAGCGCGTTTCTCTCCGCTTTTGCTGCTCTGCGCGCGGCTCGAAACTGCGTCTCGAACGATACCTGACGCGCGGTCAAATCTTGCACGTTCTTCGAGAGTTCCTCTTCGTTCTTTGTTCTCGTGATGAGCGCCCTTTCGATTTGAAATTTCTCGAGGTTGGATTGCTCCAATTTCTCCTCGGACAGTTGGACCGCTTTCGCCCATTGTTCGACGGAATTTTTCATATTTACGACTTCTTCGCGCAATTCTTCTTCGTTTTTCGTTCTCGTGATGAGTGCTCTTTGAATCTGAAACTTCTCTAAGTTGGATTGTTCCAGCTTCGCTTCGGTATATTCCATCTCTTTCGCCGCTTTCGCGATTGAATTTTTCATGCTCTTGACTTTCTCTTGAAGCTCGTTTTCGTGCGCGGCGGAGGAATACAACGCCCTCTCAATCTGATGCTTCTCTAAGTTTGCGTGCTCTAACTTTAATTCCAACTCGTGCTCGACTTGTTTTAATTTGGCATTCTCCGAGAAGAAATCCCATTCGGCTTGCTTCAACGTCTCGCTCGAGCCTTGTTCAACGCGTGCGACTTTTGCCTTCTCCTCAAAAAGCGCCGATTGCACCGTCTTCAACTCTTCGACAATCTCGCGCTCTTTCTCGTTCGCGTCTGATATTTCAGTTTTCAGCTTTTCAATCTCTATCGCGCGAGAAGACGATAAATCGGAAACAACGTTCAACTCGCGAGCGTATGAATCTTTCGCCTCGGCGAGTTCCCTCGCGATGGCTTCGATTTTCTCCTCCGCCTTCTTCGAATTCTCGACAATCTCTCGCTCTTTAATCTCTACCGACGCTTTCAACGCTTCCATCTCGTTTTCGTGATCTCGGACAAACTTATTCTTCAACACGGTCATATCGTGTAATCTCTCAAACTGCGCACGAGCGACTCTTTCGATGGTGTTGACGATTCTCGTATCCGCTTCCACGGAAACTTCCGTTTTCTTTTCTTCGTATTCCTTCTCCAACTGCTGACGCGCCAATTCCATTCTATGCTCGACAACGGAATGATCAATGCGTAAGTCCATCACCTTCTGTTTCAAACTTTCGATTTCAGCTGTCTTTTCGCTCCAAATGCGTTCTTTGCGGACCTCCTCTTCCGCCGCTTCGCGTTCGAGCGTTTGAATCGAATCCAACAAACCGGTAATAATCACGTTCAATTCCTGGATTTCAGTTTGGTGATGATGGTTCGCACTAATCAACGCTCGCTCTATTCTTGATTTCTCCTCGTTTGCCATGCGTAACTTCACCTCCATACCCTCTATCATCTTCTCCTTCTCCTTCAAATCATCCTCGTACGCGCTCAACTGCGTTTGCAACTGTGCGATCTCGTGATCTTTCATAGCGATATCTCTCACCAGCGTTTCGTACATTTTATCGAATTGTTGCGCCGTCTTCGCCTTTAAGACCTTCTCCGCTCGGTCGCGTCGTTCGATTTCAAACGTATGCGCCTTCGCCTGTTGCTTTTTTGCGTGTCTCAACAAAACGAAATCTTTCGTAAATGTTTGGTACATCGAATCAAACTGCTGCTCCGTTTTGCACTTCAACGCGTACTCGTTCTTCTTGAACTGTTCCATCTCTTCCTTTTGTATCTCCACGAGACACTTGAACTCTTCAATATCCTCTTGCATTTTCCTCACCAGCCCTTTCGTCTCAAACATCTCCCGACGCGTCATCTCCGCACGACTTTTAACCGCCGCGTTTTCTCCTCTCATATTGGCCAATTTTCCTTCGTACTCCGTTCGTTCTCTGCCGAAGTGCCTCTCCAACAACGCTCGGTCCACGGACATCTTCCCCTTCACTCGCTCCGTGGCCAACGCAACCTTCCCTTGCCAAAAATCGTTCAAAAAGTTCTCCAATCTATTCTGTTTCTTTTGCTCGCTCACAAACACCAACAAAGCCTGCGCGCTCACGCACGCCTGTATCGGTCCGAGCGACAACATCGCCGTCCGGGAACACCCTTCGAAGGCATTTAAAACCAACCGCAACTTCTCGTTGCTGTTTTGCCATTCGTTCGGGAAAGAACCCAGGAACGATGGAGAGAGCGGGTCGATCACCGTGTATTCGTCGTCGTCCTCGTCGTCTGTGCTCGTCTTTTTCAACGAGAATGTCGCGTCCCGCTCCTTCGTCGTCGTCGTACGCTTTGACGGTGGTGGCGGTGGTGTTTTTGCACCAAAAACGCCTCCTCCTCCCGAAAGGGAATCAAAAAACGACTTTGAGAATTGCACTCTTTGCTGCTGCCGTGGTTTCGTCTTAACTAATAAAATCCGACGACCTTTTGGCATTCTCGGCGGCAGAACAACCCCCGCGCCGTTCTGGCGCTTCCCCGCGTTGTTGTTCCTGGAGGAAGACGACGTAGGACCGCAGCGAACGACCATCATCACGGACACCATCATCGATGGAAACATTTTTAACTGAATTTTCAAATAAATAAATACAAAACGTTCCCAAAGAGAGACGACAAACGTATTCGGTTGTTTTAGGTTATCGTCGTCGGACAGAGACCACCGCGAGTTTTAACGACGCGTAGGGGAGGAAGAGAGGCTTTCTCCGTCGTTTACGTCTGTATCGTCGTCGTCCCTTTTTTTTGTATCGCGTTTCGATGATTTCAAAAATTTTCGAACTGACAGCTGTTGCTCTCGGTTTCAAATTTTTTCTTTTTTTCTTTTTTCAAAAAAAGCGGTCAAACTTGCTTTAAAAAACACATGCAATACATGCGATGAGACGAACGTCGCAAACAACAACAACAACAACAACAACAACAACAGCGCCGCCGGCGGGAGGGCGCGCGAGCGAAACGTCGACGTCCTCTTTTTCTTTGTCTTCCAGAAGCGCGGTGGTGAAGAAGAGTGCCGCTGAAAAGAGAAGGAAAAAAGGAGGAGGAGGAGAAAGACCACGAGAAAGGAGAATCTCCTCCGGGAACTCCTCCACGCACTCCTCCTGCACGAGGAAGAGTTTGACCAAAAATACTAATAATACCGCGACGAATAAAAGTCTGTTAAAAGGAGTGGTGGAGAACGAGCGAGTGATACGCGACGAGAACGGGAAGGACGTGACGCCGAGGTCGCTGTTGGAACCGTGTCGATGGACGAGAAAGAAGAACGAAGTCTTTCGCGGTGATGGTGGTGGGAAAGAAGAAGAAGAAGAAGAAGAGGAAGAGGAGGAGGAGGAAAGCTTTTTCGACGCGAGCGAAGACGAGGAAAGCACGAGTAACTCGAGCGAAGACGAAGAAGAAAACAGTAGAGTGGAAGGGAATGATAATGATATCGATTCTATTTTCAACTTTGACTTTTCCAAGCTTTGGGAAAGGCAAAGTTCGAGAGAATCGAAGCGCATCGAGTTGGCGCCTATCGAATTCGCGACGCCGCCGACGGCGACAAGGAGGAGGAAAAAGACGAGAATAAAGAAGAAACGAGTTCCGTTTGATCCCGAAATACACGTGCACCGCTCGACTCAAACATATACTACCCCCTGTGTTGTTCGCGAAACGTTTACGGATTCACCGGAAACCAAGGAAAGTGAGACGTGTTGGCAAAAAGAGGAAACGTGGAAGGAAGGAGGGAAAGCACCGGGACGGGCGAGAAAACGCGTTGGTCGCGCGTTCTTGAAACAGGCGGAAGTCATCGCTGATCGCCAGATTCGGGCAAGTCTGATGCTAGAGCAAACGTTGCGGTATAGAGGGGCGCTTCACGATGGGGATGAACTACCCTTCGATGCTTCGAAGCAACTGACCCGTTTGTGCGAGTACAAGTATCCATCGGCGTCATCCTCCGAATCTGGAAAAGAGAAGAGAGTCAACGCGATTCGATTCCACCCTCGTTTTGATGGCGTCGTTGCCACCTGTCACGGATGTGTTGATGCAGGAAATATTGTTTTGCGTGGTGATGACTACGACGAGAACGTAGATGAGAACAAACGCAACCTCGAATACTTCAATAAAAGGGATCTGGAGAAACGTGGCGCCGTACACGTTTGGACGCTTCGAGACGCCACGAAACCAGAGGTATCACTCACTCTCGAAAGTTCCGTGACTTCAATAGCATTTCAGAGCGTCCATTACAACGACGCAGAAGAGTATTTGAGGAAAAAAAGCAGGCGCATGCTCTGTGGATGCCTCGATGGTAGTATACGGTGCCTCGATATCGCGTTTCGAGGCGACAAGAAGGGTAGCGCCTCCCACCAGCACCAAGGACTCCTTTACGAATCGCGACCGGAGCATTCACACAAAGAAAAAGTTTGGGCGGTTGAATTCTTAGATGATAACGTCGACAAGGAAAGTCACTGCGAGTTCTCCGCTGTAAGTTGCTCTACAGATGGTGCGATTCTCAAAATGGGCGCGCGCGCATTAATTCCTAGCGAATCAATAGGCACTTTGCGCATCTTAATCAATAGGCACTTTGCGCATCTTACGCGACGGTCAAGATCGAGGCGAAAAGCGTTTTCTGGAGTCGAGTGGCGAAACAATACTAGGAAAAAGTCTCGTCTGCGATGATCCTCGAGAGATTCAAGCGACGTGCTTAGATGTCATCGACCAATCTTGCCTTCTCGTTGGAACCATACGCGGAGATATTTTCGTTTGCGCAAAACGCTCGCTCGATGAAAATGACGGGCACAGCGAAATGTTTACGATCACTAAGAAGATAAAAGCGCACTCGATTTCGTCGTTGTACGCGGCGATATATCAAGTTAAGAAGCATCCGTCAGTCCCCGGCGTCTTTGCGACAGCTTCTGCTGATGGAACAGTCCGTGTTTTTCGGGTGTCGGATCTGGAACACGAAGCAAACTCCGTCAAGCGAGCTCGAGATACACACGCGAACAACGCAAACGATCTCTGGCAAGAAACATCTTCATCAATCTTCAAAGAAACTGATGCGTCGCAAATATTTTCATTCGCACCGGTACCTTTGCGAGTTCAAAACGGTTATGGTGCGAGCAGCAGTAGTAGTAGTAGTAGTAGGTCGACGGCGTCTTCCGTATCGCTCCCGCCAGTGAACGATATCGCGTGGGATACAAACGACGGGAGGAAACTCGCCGCGGTGTACGACGATGGAACGTTACGTATTTGGAAGTGCGAGCGAGCAGTGGCGCAAAAAGGCAGTAACATTAAAAGCGACAACGCTCGAAACGATGCATCTTTGACCGTAACTACCCCGTGGTTTGAAGAGAAGTTTGACGAAATAGGTATTCAGCAAAAAAAATCGAAGGAGCGAGGAGAAACGAATGAGAAGAAAAATGCCATACGTCTCACGGCGGTCAGTTACTCCAACACGAACGCGTCGCCAATATTAGCCGTTGGCGATAATTTGGGAAGCGTTCACTTATTCTCCGTCGCTGCCGCTCAAAACGAGGAGGAAAGACAAGAATTAAAAACCGAGATCGACCACGTATTCTCCCTTCCCGATTACCACAGTAGGTAGGTAAAGACAAGGAATGATAAAAATTATATTTTATATTTACAACACGCATATTTATAAAGATGACATCAACTACACGCACGAACACCTGCGCTCATTTTACTCTCTCTTAACGATGATCTCGTCCACGATCCCAAACGCTTTTGCCTCCTCCGCACTCATGAACGTATCCCTCTCCAACGCCTTTGCGATCACGTCCTTCTTCTGTTTCGTGTGCTCGGCGTAAATATTCGTCACCTTCTCTCTCAACTTTAAAATCTCCGACGCTTGAATGGCAATGTCCGACTGCGTCCCTTGCACACCTCCACTCGGCTGATGAATCATTATCCGACTGTTCGGTAGCGCTTTTCTGTGCGTTCCCGCGGACAAGAGTAAACTCCCCATCGACGAGCACTGCCCAACCGCTAACGTGTGTATCGGTGCTTGCACGTAATTCATCGTATCGTAAATCCCAAGTCCCGCCGTCACGCTTCCACCGGGCGAGTTGATGTAAAAATGTATCGGTTCCGTGACGGATTCAGACTCTAAGAACAATAACTGCGCGACGATTAATGCGGACATGTCGTCGTGGATCGGGCCGTTTAAAAAAACCACGCGTTCTTTAAGTAATCGACTGAAAATATCAAACGCACGTTCGCCTCTCGGGGAGGATTCGATGACCATCGGGACGAGCGAGGCGTAGCTCGAGCGAGCGGCATTGACACTCGCCCGCTGCCGATGCGCAGCATAAGCCGATAACAGAGACCTTTTGGCGGCGCGTTGGAGGCTTCCGCGGAACATGTCTGTCGTGCGACCGTGCGTATGTGCGACCAAATAAAAAAAGTGACGTCTGTGTTGTAACGACTTCTCTCTCGTCTACTAATAAAAACGCGCGTATACGTGCTGGTGATGCTGGTGAGGTATTACTACTACCATACTACTACTACTACTATTACTACGTGCTACTTTGTCTCTTTGTCGTCATCGTTTCTCTCCTCCCTGCGCTTAGGGTCCTTCCTTCGAAAAAGACTCCTATCTCTGAGAAGATCGACGTCGTACCTTCTCCGCTGGAGAATCTGGAGGCTTTCGAGTTTTTTCGCGTAATAGTCGCCGAAGAAGAGTTTCTCGCTTTCTTGGACGCGTTTGACGACTGCTTCGAAATTTTTGGGACGAACCGAGCGGGTTGGGTGCATGAGGTCGTCCGCGAGTTGACGCAAAGATGCGATGGTTTTTTCGTGGCCGTCTTCTGGGAGGTTTATGGAGACGAGTCCTTTATCTGCTTCGAGCCGCTCGTGGGTTCTTTTTTGTAAGTGTTCGTCTCGTCGTCGTTCTCGTTCTTCTCTGCTTTGCGCAGGCGTGAGTTCTCCTTCGGTTTTGCCTTCGTCGTTATCGAGGTGCGTCGATGGTCGGTAACTCTTCGGTTCCATAAATATTTTGTTGCCGGCGTATTGCGTTTGGCCGGCTTCAATGTTCTCGCGAATCATAACGGTATTTGAGCCGCCTCGCGTGCCGTCGTAGTTGACTAACATGTCGTCGAGTAAACACCCGAACGCTCTGGCTTCGTTCTCGCGAACCATTTGTGAAAATTGAGGATTCTCGTCGTCGTCGAAAAACATCGCGGCACCGAAATCTCCTAGTTTCGCCGAAGGGTAATCCTCGTCGCGGTCGATGAGAATGTTGTGCGCGTAGATGTCGCCATGGCAGACGCCATTTTTGTGCAGCTGATTGATACCATTGGCGACGTTAACGGCGACGGCTAGAATTTCTCGCGCGGTGAATTTTCCCTCTCTTTCATCGAACACGTCTCGGGTAACTGTTTCGAAGCTGGGCGGCCCGCCCAAGTTTTTCCAATCCGCCGGGTCTAAGTATTCCATCACGAGACCGCGTTTGCCGTCTTTGGTGGTGAATTTCGCCAACGTTTCGATGACGCCGCCGCTACCAACGGTTTCCTCTTGCTCATCTTGTTCTCCCTCGACTATATCACTCGTTGTCGACGTCGCTAAACTCGCGGCGGCCATCTCGTCTTCCGGCCTCCCGTCGCTCGTTTTCCCCATGTTATTATACACTTTAATCGCGACGTTGAATCCGTCCATTTCTCCTCGATACACCGTCCCACTCGCGCCGCTGCCCAATTTTTTCCCTTCATCCACCCCTAAATCCTCAAAATTAACGACGCGTTTGACCGCTCGTGTACCTCTCTCCATCGCGTTCGCCGCCGCTTTTTCCGTGCACGGATTCGCCGCGAACGCCAACCACGCCAGCTTCGGCAACCGGTACAAAAACTCCGGAAATACTTCGATCCGATTATCGCTCGCTCTCAATAACTCCAAATTTACCAATTCGCTCATAAAAGTCGGCAATTCCTTGATTTTATTCCCGGCTAACATCAACTTCCTCATCTTTCGACATTTTCCTAAACTCTTCGGCAACACTTCAATCTCGTTATCGCTCAGAATCAACCATCCTAAAGACGCAATCGGTAACGACTGCTCCGGTATCTCTCGCACTTTATTCGCTTTGAACGAAAGCATGAACAAGTGCTCCATCTCGCCCAGAACTTCTGGAACTTTCCTGAACTCGTTCGCGAGGCAGAATAAGATCTTCAGGTTCGGTAAATCCTTCGCGAACGAATCCGGCAGCGCGTTTAACTTGTTTTTCCCGAGATTGAGAAATTCCAGATTTCGTAACCGCAAAACCTCTTTCGGTACCGCGCGCAAACCGCACTCGCTCAAATCTAAACGCGTTTGTCTCTCTCTCTCTGATTCGTTCATCGAGCGGAGATGGTCGAGGATTTTCGCGCACTTTTGTTGTGCTTCTTCTTCTTCTTCATTGTTGTTGTTCGTCGTCGTCGTCATCCTCTCGAAGGAGGAAAAGACAGACGACAAAGACGACGAGAAGAACGCGACAGAAACGAGAACGAGGACGAAAAAGAGAAGCACACCGAGCGTATTCCTTCTAGTCGCGGTAGTCTTCCACCTCTTGTTGTTGTTATGATAAAGGTTTCGGCAAACGAACGACGACGAGACCCGAAAAGGATGCCGTGACATCGAAGTGACGAATCCCCACAAACTTTTCCCCTTGAAGATGGACCGCTTTTGAGAGATGGTGTTCGTCCTCTCATCATCCGCGATGAAAACAACGACGACCGCAGGACCTCGTCGGGTTGTTTGTTTTTCGTCTCCCAGACGATTTGAAGAAGCAAAAGAAGCGCCGATTCCCCCGGCGAGATCGAAGAACGCGCCTTTGTATTACAACTGCACTTTGGAAAAAGGAACGCACGTGGAACACAGCGGCGACGTTATTGTCGTCGGAAACGTCGAAAAAGATGCCTCGATAACGACGGAAAACGGGGACATCGTCGTGTTTGGATCGCTGAGAGGAGAAGCGATCGTGAGGAGGAGGAATAAGAGGAGGAGTGATGATTTAGATGATGATTTAGAAGGAGGAAAGATATTCGCGTTGGATATGCGACCGGAGGTTTTGGAAATAGACGAAACGCAAATGCCGCCTCCGGAACACTTACTGGATACCGGAGTGAACGTGAAGGATAAACGCGCGATGACTGGAATACCGATGGTGGCGGAGAAGAGCGAGAGGACCGGGGAGATTACGTTTTCGAAGTTTTACGGCGGCGCTTCGAACGACGACGACGACGCGGAGCGGTATTACGAACGGAAGGAAAAGAATAGTTTATCCGCGGAGCAGCTGGAACGGTGTAAACGCGCCGCGATGGTCACTGGGACGTATATTTTAGCTGTCGGCGTGTGTTTATTCCTCTTCCCGAGACGTCTTTTCCACGCGGTCGTGCCGATCGGCGAGACGTTGTCCTCGGCGGTTTGGCTTCGCGTCGTCGCTACCGCCGCCATCGCCTTTGGTCTTTACTATCGCGCGGTCGCCGAAAACGGCGAGACTGGCTTTTACAAAGCTACGGTCACTGGACGCTACTTCGTCGGTACTTCTTTACTCCTCTTAGCTTTGTTTTCGCAACACGCGAATTTAGCGCTCTTCGCCGTCGGCCTCGTCAACTTCCTCGGCGCGTTCGCCATGAAGAAGAGCCTGGAGTTTGGAAAACGAACCAAAACCACCACCACCACCACCACGCGTAACGACAAGAACAAGAACAAGATCAACAACAGCTGGGCAAACCCGTCCATTTAGTAGAAATTACTGCTCCTAGTTTAATGAATGCTATAGAGAAAAGGCAAATTAAAAGGGACACGTTTGGCACTTTTTTGCATTTTCGCCCAAATTTTGGTTTATTTCGTTTGGGACTCTTTGCGCGAATATATTTCAAAAATCTCTTCATTTTACAAAGTCGTCTTTTACGCGCAAATTGCTTTGCAAAGAACACCAAAGCAAACACCATGCGGTGCGTCTCTCTTCTTCGTCGTTGACGTCGCAGAAAATATGCGATATAGTTTTAGTCGCGCTTGAATATCGTTGTCTTTCGCGCTTTTCTCGTTCGCGTCGTGGTCGCCTCGGCACATTACACACGACGGGCAAAATGCTCTTTTTTTTTTCCGTTGCTTTTCCTCTCCTTGTTGTTTCCAAGAAGAATTTCTCTGACGTCTCTCTCTCTCTCTCTCTCTTTATGTTATCACAGTGAAATCGTCCACATACAAGCCGGACAGTGCGGTAACCAAATCGGGGCGAAGTTCTGGGAGGTACGCTTTTCGAGAGTCAAACAACTTTGTTCCTTTCTTTCCTTCGACGATGATGATGAACACCATTTTCCATTTTTCTCTCTTCCCGTTGGTGAACGTTTTGAAAAGGACGAGACCAATTGTATGACGCTGAACACTCTTTCTTTCTTTCTCCCAACCACCACTGAATCAAAAAACAACAGGTCATCTGCGATGAACACGGCATCGATTCTACCGGCACGTACGCCGGCGATTCGGATTTACAGCTCGAACGAGTGAACGTGTATTACAACGAAGCTACCGGAGGTGGGTTTCTGATTTTTTGTTTTTCTTCTCCCCAAATTGTTGCTCTCTTTTGTTCCCCTTGATTTTTGAAAATTTCGCGCATCGTCGTCGCGTTTGGCGAATCCATATCAATGATGCCACATGCGCTGACATTTATCATCACTTTCTCTCTTCTATCGCACACAACTATATATTATGTAGGTCGATACGTTCCGAGAGCGGTGTTACTCGATTTGGAACCCGGGACGATGGACTCGGTTAGATCCGGCCCGTACGGCCAAATCTTTCGCCCGGATAACTTCATCTTCGGCCAAACCGGCGCCGGGAATAACTGGGCGAAAGGGCACTACACGGAAGGCGCGGAATTGATTGATTCTGTTTTGGACGTCGTGAGAAAAGAAGCGGAAAGTTGCGATTGCTTGCAAGGTTTCCAGGTGTGCCACTCGTTGGGCGGCGGGACTGGTTCGGGTATGGGGACGTTGTTGATTTCTAAAATTCGCGAAGAGTATCCGGACAGAATGATGTTGACGTTTTCGGTCGTGCCGTCGCCGAAGGTTTCCGATACGGTCGTTGAGCCGTATAACGCGACGTTATCTATCCACCAGTTGGTTGAAAACGCCGACGAGTGCATGGTTTTGGACAACGAGGCGTTGTACGACATTTGCTTCAGAACGTTGAAATTGACCAACCCAACTTTTGGCGATTTGAACCATTTGATTTCCGCGGTCATGAGTGGCATCACGTGTTGCTTGCGATTTCCGGGTCAATTGAACGCGGATTTGAGAAAGTTAGCGGTGAACTTGGTGCCGTTCCCGAGATTGCACTTTTTTATGGTTGGTTTCGCGCCGCTCACGTCGAGAGGGTCGCAACAATACAGATCGTTGTCCGTTCCGGAACTCGCCTCGCAAATGTGGGACGCAAAGAACATGATGTGCGCCGCGGATCCGAGACACGGGAGATACCTCACCGCCTCTGCTTTATTCCGAGGCCGCATGTCGACCAAAGAAGTCGACGAACAACTTTTCAACGTCAAAAACAAAAACTCGTCCTACTTTGTCGAATGGATCCCGAACAACGTCAAATCGTCCATCTGCGATATCCCACCGAAAGGTTTGAAAATGTCCGCCACTTTTATCGGGAACACGACTGCGATTCAGGAAATGTTCAAGAGAGTTGGCGAGGACTTTTCGTCCATGTTTAGGCGCAAAGCGTTTTTGCATTGGTACACCGGCGAAGGCATGGACGAGATGGAGTTTACCGAAGCCGAATCGAACATGAACGATTTGGTCAGCGAGTATCAGCAATACCAAGACGCGTCGGTGGAAGAGGAGGAGTACGACGAAGACGACGACGACGAACAAGCGTACTAAAATAAAGAGAGAGAGAGAGAGTAAAATTTTTAGCGTTTTAGTCACACACACACACACACGAAAGAGAGAGAGAGAAAGTTTGTATTGCGAGAGAGAGAGAGAAGAGAGAGAGAGAGAGAAAGAAAAACGAGGAGGTTTGCGGATGCGCATTTGAAAAGAAACACCACGAAAGAGAGATGGATGGAAATGTTGTCGTCGCTCTACGAACAAGAGGAGAGTTTATTACCTTACATAGCTGTACCATGAAATTTAAGAACATTTTTGACTTCACAAAACAAAAAATCAGTCTTGGACGAACTTTTCTCTCTCTTATCCAAAATACGAATTCTTCATTAAAGCACAGCACATACGAAGAAACAACCATCATGGCTTTTTCTGTCCGCGCAACGTCCTCCTCCGCTCACCACATCGCACGCAACGTCGTCTCCAAAACGCGTTCCTCGTGTTCTTCGTCCTTAGCCTCGAAGCGTTCCCAAGGGATGCAGGGGAAAAAAATGAGTCCATCCTCGTCCTCGATTCCGTTTCGTTTCAGCAGCAGCGGCAGAAATTCCGCGATGACTGTCCAAGCGGCGGCGGATGGTCCGGTGTGCGTCGTGACTGGTGCTTCTCGTGGCATCGGCGCGGCTATTGCCACGCAGTTGGGCGCGCAAGGCTGCCGAGTTGTCGTCAACTACGCGGCGAGCTCGGGACCGGCCGAGGAAGTGTGCAAAACCATCAAAGCGTCCGGTGGGGACGCCATCGCGGTGCAAGCGAACGTGGCGAAGCAAGAGGAAGTCGACGCGTTGTTTAAAGCCGCGGTGGACGCGTTCGGTGAGGTGAACGTTTTGGTGAACAACGCGGGTATTACCCGAGATACGCTGATGATGCGCATGAAATTAGCCCAGTGGCAAGAGGTTATCGACTTGAACTTAACCGGCGTGTTTTTGTGTACGCAAGCGGCGTGTAAAATCATGGGGAAGAAGAAACCAGTGAAAGGGAGAATTATCAACATCACTTCCGTGGTTGGCGTGACCGGGAACGCCGGGCAGGCAAACTACTCCGCGGCTAAAGCCGGGGTGATTGGGTTGACGAAAACCGTCGCGAGAGAATACGCCGGGAGAAACATTCAGTGCAACGCCATCGCGCCTGGGTTTATTGCGAGTGATATGACTGCAGAGTTAGGGCCAGAAATCGAGGCAAAGATCTTGACGACAATTCCAGCCGGGAAATACGGTCAGCCGGAAGATATCGCGGGCATGGTGAGATTTTTGGCGTTGGATCCGGCGGCGGCGTATATCACCGGCCAAACGATCCACGTCGACGGCGGCATGGTCATGTAAAAGAAGAATGTGAGAGGTCTTATTCTTCCACGTGTCAATCTTATAATTAATATTACCTTAAAAACACCGTATATCATGTGCACGCTTTTCTCGCCTTCACGTTCGTTCGTCGACATCTTCACAAATAAGAAGTGTGCCCGAGGCACGCAAAACTCAACATCGAGAGGAAAAAAAGTCAATGGCTTCCGTCGCCGCTTTCGCCGAGACCACTCATTCTCACCTTAACGCGCTCCCCGATTCGCTCCTCGACTTGGCCAGAGACGTGCATTTGGTCTCGTATCAACCGTCCGACGATGTTTGCGTGCAAATAGTCCGCAAATTTTCGTTCCGAACCATCCTTACAGCGCTGAACAGTTACAGTTGTCCCGCTCCTCGAAGAAGAGAAGAAGAAGAAGAAGACGACGACGACGACGAGGAAGAAGAAAACGGGGAGAACAACAACACGAATAATACGAATAATCTGGAAGTACTCTGCGAACTCGTCGCAAAACTGAGCAAGTGCGACCGCGTGATAGAACTGCTCCTCTTTCCAGATGATGCAGAGGACGAGAGAGGAAGTCTTGGCGGCGGGTGCGCTCGAGAGGAAGTCTTGGGTGCGCTCGCGGAAGGAATAACAAAACAGGACGCGTTTGAAGAAGGAGAAGAGGAAAATGTATACGCGACGACTTTGACGAGTCGAGCGTGCGCGGTGGCGCTGATGGAGATTATGAAGTATTGCGCGAGAAGAAGCGGAAGAAGCGCGGATGATGCTGATGCGAAGAGCGGCGCTACTGCGGACGAGATTTTCGATCGGCTTCTTCCGGACGTTCTGGAAGGGATGTTGGAAACTTCCGACGAGAGAGTACTCGCGGCGTTGGAGACGGCGGCGTGCGCCGCGGTGGGAGAAAGAGGGAAAATCGGCGAAAGAAGGAGGATGCGAGTGAAACAGATGGTTTTGGGGATGGCGGCGACGGGGAAGTGCGCGCACTCGTCGTCGGTGGCGAAAAGTCGAGCGTTGACTGCACTCGCCGCGTTGTCTTCTGATTACTCCGAAGGAGAAGAAAGAGAAGGAAACGACAAAGAAGAAATTGTGAGGAGGAAAGAGATTGAGGCGTTCGAGGACACCACGCGCGAAAGCGTGAAGTGTAAAGACGCGTTGCTTTTGGCGGTAACGCTAGAGAGTTTGGGAGAGCTGTGTGAACGAGACAGGCGAGTAGCGATGAAAGTGTTTCGTAGCGATGAGTTGAGAGAGGTACTTTTCAAAAATGAGAAAGACGACGACGAAGAAAACGAAAAACGCGAGGAGGAACGATCGATGCGCATTGCCAGTTTAACGTGCGCGGCGAGGGTGTGCGGTAGCGCGGTGATAGTGTTAACAGCATCTGACAGTAATGATATTCGAAGAGACAATACCGAGGATGCGATATCCTTTGAAACGTGCGCGTCTATATTCGTCGAAAATGCGACGGCAATGTCTTCGAACAGACGGAGTAGCGACGAATCCGCCGCTGCCGCGGACGCGTTGGGAACTTTCTGTGCAATTGCGTTGTCGCCCTCTTCCTCTGCTGCTTCTTTTGCTATAGTTCAAGCACTCATGTTAAGCACTTTGGACATATTAACGACTCGATCGTTCTACAAGTCGTGCGTAGCCTCAATTCACGCTTTGGCGAACGCGTCCTTCTACCCGGCGGAGATAATGCAAGAGACGAAGACGGAGAATAGCCAATTGCTCCAATCGCGCTTCAAAAAGCTTAAAATAGTCGACGGTACCGCTACCATGAGTGTTTCTTCCTCCAGAACAGATGGTAGTACTATTACATTCGAAAAGCAGCTCCGCTTGAGTTGTTATTCGGCTTCGTCGTATCGCGGTACTCCGGCTGAAGCCATCGCGAAAGCGCTCGCAAACACTCCGGGGATTCGAGGAAACGAAAACGACGTCCAAAAACGGATAGCTTTATACCGATTGGCGCAAAGTTTAGGCACGCGCGCGTGGTTCGCGAGAGACTGTTTGATGTCGTCCTCCACGGAAGCATTGATAGGCTCGAAAAATTGTTTTGAGCCGACGAGCGAAGCTATGCGTTGGAGAATGTCAGCTTTGAAAGCTATAGCGATTGGCGCGATGGAAGCGAGAGCGTTGGATATGATCGACGAGAGTCAGTACATTCAAATCAAAAGTGCGAGCGAAATGAATGCATTCTTAGGCGTTGGCGGCGTTTCCAAAGCGACCGCAATCCCGGACGTGGCAACGCTTCCGCGGTAAAGTAGTGAAGAAGCTTCGTAATAATAAAATATTGAATTCAAAAGTTATAAATCGTAGTCATAATCCGAATCATTCGAAAGTCCATCCTCCTCCTCCTCTCTCTTTCTTAAAAAAGAGAAACTTTACGCGTTTGAGTATTGTTTTTGGAGCCTTTTCATCGCCTTGTTTTTCGCGATTATATTCTTCAAACTGTCGTGATCGATATAATCCGATGTGGAAAGTTCTTGCCACTGGTTCAAGGAAAGCGTCGATGCCTCGAGTTCCGCCACATTTTTCTCTCTCCCTTCCATGATGCGATCCGCGAGATGAGGATCCGCAGCCCGCATCAAGAAGAGCGTCATGGAGTGAATTTCTTCGTCGCTGAAGAGCTCTTTTTGTAACTTGCTTTTGCTGTTTGTGCTTGCGAACTGATCGGAAAAGCACGACGTGACAACTCCCTTGAGTTCGGCAAAGTCTAACTGACCTTCGCCGTCTTTGTCGGCAACTTTAAACGCTCTAGACGCCACGATACTTTGCGCAGTGTATCTCGCCGCTTCCAATTGAATGTCGCACTCCTCTTGGATGAATGACTTGTACGTTTTGGACAAGTCACCCAAGCCAAACTTGGCCAGGAGATTGACGATGGTACCCGCGACGCCTAACAGGACCAAACCAGACGTCAAAGTTAAAATGATAAAGACGGGATCCAGCGCACCGACCAAACCGGTTTGTTGAATGTCGAACAAGATGCCATACTTGTACATATCTTGGTAATACCCTTCGGATGCACCGTCCGCAGCGTCAATCGGATCGGTCAAATCAGTTGGATTTGATCTGTACGTAATTTCCTGGCCTTTTGAGAACCATCCGAGAACGGGCGACACGGTTACGATTGCGTACACGTCGTCGTCGCCCATTTCCGTGTGCACTTTCTTGTGCAAATCATAGTTGAAATATCGCACCAAAATGTTCAAACGAACGCCAGACAAACGCGGGTAAGGATACTTTCCAGTACTGTTCAAAGCAGTCCCCGTTCCTAAATACCCCCCGTGCCTCCAAATAGTCCCCGTTCCTGAATAATCGGCACCGCCTCCCGTCAACCCTTCCAACACCCCTTCAAAATTTCCGGGTTGTTGGTCAAACGGTTTGTCCAAATCCACGCCGGCCAATTCCAACCACTCCTTCATGGTCAACTCAACCGACTGACCCGGCGCAAACTCGTACTCATTCACGTCCGAATCTTTCTTTTGAACGTAGGTTTTCGGTTTCGTCCCGGAATACTCTCCAGAAGTCGTATCGTACGAGTGATCGAACGCCATCGTGCTCCCTTCCATACCGGGAATGATGTAGTTATTCTCCTTCAAATGCGTGCATCTGCCATCGACAACTTGCTGTGCAGCTTCCCCAAAATTAGTTTCCATCGAACCCGGCGGACACGTATACGTCACCGTTCCATCGTCCGCGACTACTTCAGTCGCTTTGTACCTCGCCACCAAAGACTGGTGCGCGTGCGTCGCAAAAAACATCACGTTCCCGCTCGGTAACTTTGATATCATCTCGTCCGCATTAAAATATCCGCATTTCACGTTGTCATACACGTAACTCGCGGAATAATTGAACATGTACTTGCCGGTGCCGGTGTCGCTTCCGGCTGCCGTATTCGTACACTGCTCGGAGGTAGTATTCCAGTCCTTTTGCAAGTCGTAAAACTCCTTCCCGACTTTCCCCCACGCGGACGCCACCCCAGTGGGCACTTCCGTCATGATGTACGATTTCCCATTGACCAAAGACGTCACGACGTACGCGGTGACTAAACCAAGCAACGCGTAATAGAGCAACGCCAAACGCCAATCGCGAATTAACGTTCTCTTTTCCGTCAGGTAGGACAGTTCGAGGACGTTCGCGCGGAGGAATTTCATTAAAGGTGTCATGATGTTGATATCAGAATTTGTTGAGAGATCCCTTTATTCTAATTGTGCAATTCGTTTTGAATTTATACGCAGAAAAGATTCCAGACTCTTCTCAGGAGACTTTGATACTATAAAGAACGGTTTCTTGGAAAAAAGCCAAAGAGTAAAAACTTCTTTTTCCGCTCGAGGAGTAAAAGGTCGGGCAGTTGTCGTCGCGAGTCGCGCTCGAAACAGCAGCGGTTGTTGTTCTTTTAACGTCTGCGAGTAAAGAAAAGAAATCGTGTCTCGTTGTTCCCTTGATATTTTCTTTCGTTTGTGAAAAAAGTCGGATTTTTTCTTTTTGCTCTGGCAGTCTGGCAGCTGTGTCTGGCAAATTTTTTTTCTTTCGTTCTCCAATTAAATAACAATTAAGTGTGAATATGAAATGAAATGTGTTCTTCTTTTTGTTTGTATTACAACGACGAGGAGAGATGAATAACACCGATTACGCGGCTGAATTGGCGTCGTGTCGTAACCCTAAAATCTTTTTCCTCGTTTCCACGTCGCACCCTTCCGCGACGGATTCGTAATCCACGGTCATTTGGACCGAGGAAGAAATCGGCATGACGAGTTGAGAAATTTGGTTCAAAAAGTTCAACTTGAAATTCACGTCCGGGCATCCGGTGCCGGTGACGAAGAACGCCGTGTTTTTATCCTTCTTTTTGTTGATGTGCGTGATGTAGTTTTGGACGACGCTTTGGTCGGCGACGCCGATTTTGGCCGACAATTCGCTCAATTTCGGGATGACGTGTTCTTCTAAGAACCCTCTCTCGGCGTCTTCGCCTCGGTAACTCGCCTCGGCTTTTTGCCACACGTTTAACAACTTCTTCGCCTCTTTACTCGGCTTCGCCATGATCATTTTCGTGTTGACCGTCTTCTTTGCGGCGGATTTAAATCCGTAATCCGAAGACACGACCACGTCGTGGTCCAACAACTGATCGTGGATCGTTTGCATCGGGTTGCCGGTAAACACCACGTCCGGCTCTAAAAACACCGCCGTGTAATCCGCGTTGACCAACGTATACAACGCGTGCACTCTTCTCCAACTCAACATCGACTTCAACTCGTCCGCGTCGGCATTCTTCGACCCTTTGTGCAACGCGTCGTGTAAACTCTTATCCACGAAAATATCAATAGGATACTCCTTCGCTTGTTCTTGAATGTACGCCTTGGTCTGGTCGTCGGCGACGACGATGGTCCAATACGGAAGCACCCCGGGCGCGACGTTCTTCAAAGACAACATCATCAAGTTCGCGAAAAACCAATACTGGTGGTTGCAAAAAGTGATGATGCGAAACTTCGACCCGCCGCTCGCCGACACTAACTTGTTCACGTGTTTCACCAACCCTTTTATTTCGCCTTCCTCGTTGGTTAAGTGCTTCTTCCCGAGCGATTCGTAGTGGTCGTTCCCCAACAAACCCGCCGCGACGTCTTTGAAGTTCCCGACGGTATTCCCCCCGCCGTTGGCAATCGCTGGCGCGGAGTACCCCTTGTGCCCGCCTAATGATGAGGAGACCGTCATTTTTTGTGCTCTCGAGGACGAGAGCGTGGCGGATCCGAGGACGAGTAACGCGCACGTGCACACGAATCCAAAACCGAAATGTTTCAAGCTAAGTAACGACGAAGACGCGCGAAACACAGTTCTTCTCTCCTCTTGGCGCTCATTTTCCGCGTCGTCGTCCCTTCTTTTGTTGTTGTTGTTGCTGCTCTCGAGAGCGCTCGTCGTCGTCGTCGCCAATAAAGGCGCGTTCTCGGTGTTCATGATTTGATGTTCTCTCTCTCGCTCTCGAGGGTACGTCCGCGGCCTCTCTTTTCTATATATATCGCGGGAAAAATGTCCTTTCCTTTTCTCCTCTTCTTTTCTCTTTACGCGTGATACTACGACGAAAAAAGCACTCGCTTCAAAGAGTAGTAGTAGTGTTGATGCTCGGTTATATGTGTGTTTTTGTGCGTGCGCGTGTGCTTTGTCAATACTCGCCGCGCAAAAGTCGTTCGTCTCTCTCGAATGTATATGTGCCGCCCCTTGCGTACAATTTTGCTTCCCTGGTGTTGGTGTTTCGACAAAGATTAGGGTTTAAGACCCTAAACTAAAGTGTGCAAAAAAAAAAGCACTTACGAAAAAAAAGAGACTTTGGAGGCGCTTCACTTTCATCGCATCCTCTCTCGCAAACATGTCGAAACGACAGCAACAGCAACAGTCGCGGCGGCAAAAAAAGACCACCGCGACTGTCGCGGTGGAAAAGAATAAGAACCCGTGCGTTGTTTTTGTTTTGTTGTGTTGTTCTCTTAGTATTTTACGTATGATTTTTCTTCTCTTCGCATCAAATCTCAAAGTTTCTTTCAGCCGTCACACAACTGTCTTTTTTCTCTCTATTCACTTCTTTTCGCTGACGCGCGACTCCTTCTTCTTCTTCTTCTTCTTCCGCGTTCTCGACGTTCCTTTCGCGTTGGTTTCGAAAAAACAGGGTCGTGAAAAGGATTCCGGTGTACTTTACGCCTCGTCTTCTTTCCGAGAACGACGATTTTGTTGGCGACGAAGATGAGGATGATGATGATGACAAGAGAGAGAACAATAAAAAGCGAAGAAAAACGATCGACCACGCGATCGTGTTGTACCCGCTGAGACCTCCAAACCGACCGTACGCGACGGCGAGGTGCAAAAGAATCTCGCATAAACCAGTCGCGGGATGGTTGGAGATGAAAGTGCCGACCGCGGACGACGGCGTCGTCGTCGCGAAGAAGAAGGGCGGCGGGAACCGCGGTCGAACGCAGAGGAAAGGAAGAGGAGGAGAAGAGGAGGAAGAGGAGGAGGAAGAAGAGACGGTCGTCTTGCGCTCGGAACAACGAACGTCGTGGGAGAAACACGAGGGTCAGAAATCGATTTTGGTGGCCAGGATGAACGAGAAAGGAGAGTTGTTTTTGACGCCGGCGAACGTGACGCACCAGATGCGTCCCTCGTTTACGCACATCGTCGGGGAGAGAGCGCTTCAAAAGCAACATCAACAAAAAGTCAAACAAGAAAAGGAGAACCACGAGGAGGCGACGGAGACGGTGCAAGAGGAAGAGAGAAGAATCGCGAAAGAGGAGCAAGACGCGTTGGAAAATGAAAGACAGAGGGCGATGACGGCGGCTACTACTGCTACTAAAATTGTTCCAGTGAGCGTTTCCATCAAAGCGAACGAAACAGAAAGGCAACAAGAGCGGAGAAAAAATTCCTACCAGTTTCAAAACTCCGAGCGTGAAAAAGAGACGTGGAGTGAATTAGAACCGACGTATAAGTCCAGCGAGTATACGAAAATAGTCGTCGAGGACTTATTCTCGAAGAAAACGTCGGATTGGTGCGGCGATAGAATGGTCGGCGCGAAAGAGTATTTAGACAGCATCTGCCCGCAGCGAGGTAACGCTCGAAGAGACTTACCAGATTCAGAGAACGACGAGGAAGAAGACAGCGACAGCGACGAAGACGACGCAGAGGAAAACGACGGCGACGATAGAATGGACGTCGACGAGATAGATAACAACAACGAAAACGAAGAGGAACGCTTAATGAATGACAAATCAGGCGATTTCGACGACATTTTCGTGAACGAAGAGTTCCAAATACGAGACGTGTTGAAACTCAAAACGGTCGACGAACGCTTGGATGAACTCTTCGCGCGATCTGGAACTTCCTTCATGAAGTTTTCCGGCATCAAAAAGCTCGCGCCTAGAAATACGAAAGAGAAGGAGTTACTCTCCGCCGTGGCCGCGAAAGCGTCGTTAGTAAACGGCGTGTGGGTTGTCAACTCCGCGTTGCGCTCATTCGGCGACCGGAACTACGAACGCGTCCGAGATTCAGTCCTTTGTAGCTTCTCCCGAGGGAAGAAAATTCCAGTGAACGACGGTCACTACGCGACTAAGGAAGAACAAAGTTTGCGACAGAAAGCGTTGAGCGAACTCGGCGCAGAAGTTCGCGGACCGGCAAACCAAGGAACATTGTTTGAGTTCTACCCTAGCCGCGATGATCTCTTCTCGCGAAAATACGATGGCGTCGTCACGCAACAGAAGGACAGATGGGAACGCATCTTGGGATTTTTCGAGAGAGGGAAAGACTTCTCGCCTTTTGAATATCTCGAGAAAGGTCCGGAAGTACCCGACGTGGACGAGAACGCGAGGAAAGCAGCGAGGCGAGCGTGCGAAACGATACTAAAACCATGCTTTGGTTCTACTTCTGCCGCCTCGAAGAAACTTGAATTGTTACCGTCTGTATCAGACATCCGAGACGTTTTGAAGCGTTGCAAATCCCGATACCACGCGCTTCGCGAGCCCGAGTTGTTGCGTCTCATCTCCTCGGAACCTTTGATTGTTATCGGAGGACACGTTATTGGCTTTCATCGCGTGATGAATATTAACAACGCCACGTCCAAGGAAGAAACGCGAACGAAACGCGCGATCGTTCGTGAATTGATGCTTTCTACGAGCGGTAATATTAAGAAAGATTCGGTTTTGAAAGCGTGCGAGAAAATTATCAACGTCGACGCGGCGAAAGTTTTACAGGAAATGTGCACGTCCAGCGGTGGAGTCTGGTCAATCGATTTGACGAAATAAATCCAGGTAATAACAATAGAATAGTGATAACAACAACAACAACAGTAGGAATACTGTTGAGAGATACACATGTGTAGGTAAAAGCTCATATAATAATAATAGAATACATGGATTGACAACCCCCCTCTTCGCCTAAAATTTTGTTCATGATAATAATAACAATAAATCTCTCCTTCTTCTTCTTCTTCTTCTTCTCCTTCTTCTTCTCCTTCTTATGTAGTCATACATAATCCTACTATTCCGATCCATACACGTCCCCGACACCGGTATACGGAGATACCGAAATTTCACCCGCGCCGTACTTCGCGACGAATTCTTGCGTCGTCAAATCCTTGTCCTCCGGGTCCACCGAGTATGAATCGATATATTTTTGCATCACCTTCACAAAGTGTTGCGCGTGCTGCTTCAACCCGTTCGGTTTGATGGCATCTTTCGTGTACTGCGTGGCTCTTTTAGAAATCGCTTTAATCTCGTCCGGATTATTCATCGCCCAAATGTATTGCTTCTTCAAATCGGACATGTCTTCCATGATCGGGACGTAATGTACCCACGGCTTGACGTCGTCGTAAAATGAATCTCTCATCGCCGTCTCGTGGTGAAACAACACGCCCGGCATGGCCAGAAACTTAAACGTGGATAACCACGACGTACCACCCCCGCCTCCAATGTCCAACAAGAACTTGAACTTCTCAAAATCGCAGTTGTCGTACAACTTTTCGCGATCGAACATTGGCAACTTGTTCTCTAAGCAATTCGACTGCGGCGACCTCATGTTGTTCGCGCTAAACTTACAGTCAAATTTGTCTGGCTCCAACGCAGATAAAATAACCGCTCTCAATCTCGGCGGGCAATTCCACGCTTCGCCTTGTAAATCGCCCGGAATGCCTTGTCGGAACACCTCTCTTTTGATTTTATCCACGTCCACTCCCGGTTCGCACAAACCCGCGTGTTGCGTAAACCTATTCGCATCAACGGTCCCAATATCCGCGTATTGCTCCAAATAGTGCCAATCTGAACCTCTCCACACCACCTTATCGATCAAGTTATCGAAAATCTCGTCAAAAGTCTCCCCGTTTTCGCCGCGCTCGACGATATCCAATCTCTTCCCGCTCGCGCACATCGGCAAATCCGGATCCTCTTTCTCCTGGGAAAACCACTCGCACTGTTCAAACTTCTTCGAATCGTACGCGTGCGCAATGCACGGTGCAAACGGCAACGTCGGAGCTTGCTCTAACCCGCTCACTTTCCACTTATCCTTCGGTACCGTCCCGAACGAAAACATCTTACTCGGCAGCGTCGGGCACCCGTTCAACTCGCCGACGCACTTATCCTGCGGATAATCTTGCGTCACCCACGCGAAATGGAACGGGTCTTTCCCTTTCGTAAATCTATCTCCAAACTCTCTCGGCATGATCGCGTCTAAAAACATCAGCGCTCCAGTCGATCGATCGTCGATGTTCTCCGCGTACCCGTTTTGCGCGATCGTCCACGATTTCCACCCTTCCTGTTCGCTCCACGTGGTCAAATGCGTCGGCATTCTTTTCTGTTCCGGGAGTAACATGTTTCTCGTTTCGATGATGTCCGAAAACGACGTCGATCGGCGGCGGTGTGAGCCCAAGTGCGCTAAATCTGAGAGTCCCAAGAGGCTGTAACTTTGCGAGTTCTTTTCCCCGACAGAGGCGGTGGAGGATGCTTTGAGAAGCGCGAGGGAGAACGCGGCGACGGAAACGGTCGCGATCGCGATCGATTTCAGCACGGAGACGTTGATGAAAGACGGATAAAAAGATGATCGCTCACGATTTGAAGTCGTCGTCGACTCAAAATCTTCCGCGAACGACGAAGACGACGTCTCGTTTTCATCGATCACCAACAGGCGCGAATGTTCATCCATCCCTCCCCGCGGCATCACCATCCTCTCGAAACCAATCAATCAGCTCTTTCTCTCTTTCTGTTTCTGCGATGAGAGAATAACAACGCGACGATCGAAAAATAAAACGAGCGACACACAAAACGCGCTTTAGGACCCTTCTTTCGAAGCTAAAAGCAGCGCGCCTGCGTTTGATCTTCTGTTTATCGCTGCGCGAGAGAATACTAAAGAGAGATGCGTTTTTTCCAATCTTCTTCTTTCGAAGGGTGTTGTGGGTTAGGGTTTAAGTCAAAACGACTCGCACTAAACTCTACGAAACTAACTCTACGACACAACCGCAGCGCTCCTAAAAGAGGTACCTCTTTCCTTTGCGAGAGGACGCTCCAATCACTTTTCTCATTTCACACCCTTTTGGGTGTTTCATTCTCGGGCGGATACCGTTTTCACTCTGGGTGGTGGTACTCTTCGAACGCAACTCTTCCCGAGAGTGCGCGTTTTATGCGCCCCTCCTTCGGAGTCCCGCCGCTTCCGCGGTCGAGAAGCGAGCGCGTAGAAGAAGAAGAAGGGAAAACGTTTCTCTCTCTTTACTCTTTCTTCTTTTTACTGGCATTGCTACTGCTACTCTCTGTTGTTGCATTCGTTTTCATCACTTGCGAATCCGCTATCGTTCTCATCTTTATCGTTTTCTCTTTCTTGGTCAAGAAGATCTCGTCGAGAATAAAATCGACGCCTTTCGCTCTTTTTTGTTTCCTGAGCTTGTGTTCTCGCATGACTTCCTCTTGTCGTTCCTCGGCGCGTTTGAGTTTCATCTCTCGCATTTTCACGTGCTCTTCTCGCAAGCGTTTGTGTCCTTTTAACGGTCTCAGTGCAGGAAACTTCTCTGGTTTCCGCGCTTTGTCGTGCGCTTTCGCCGGCCACGGGACGTTTAACTCGATCGCTTTTTTCCGCAACTCGGCGAGTTTCCGCAAGGAAAACTCCGGTTTTTGCCATTTGTTCGTGTTTTCTAATTTCCGAGGCAGCATCGCGTGCGGGAGCTTCGAGAGGTGTTGCTGGAACTTTTGCGACGCGTTGCGATACATTATTGGTACTCTTCTTCTTCTTCTCAGTATTCTTTACTAAATGCGCGTCGTGTGAAGCGCATTCGCGCGCGCGCAAACTCTCGGTTCTTTTTATGAACGATTTTTATCCAATTTTTCTCTCCATTAGTCGAAGGAGGAACACCACATATATACTCTATGTCTCATCATCACAACCGCCCGGCGATCGTCGTCGACAACGGCACCGGGTACACCAAACTCGGGTTCGCCTCGAACACGGCGCCGTCGTTCGTTGTTCCAACGTGCGTGTCCGTTTCTGGTGGAGGGGTGTCCTCCTCCTCCTCGTCCGTTTTAACACAAAGCAAAAAGGAAGAGAAGGATGAATCCAATTTCCCCGGTAACGGAAATTCTAAGAAGAAGAAGAAGAAGAAAGCGTACGAGTATTACTCTCATCACAATCACGCGTCGAAGTCTTTGCAGGATTTAAACTATTCCATCGGCGAGGACGCGCTCGCGCAGATTAACTCGAAAACCATCAAGTGGCCGATATCGAACGGCATCGTGAACGACTGGACGTCCATGGAGAAATTTTGGCAAAAGACGTTGTTGAACGTGTTGCGAGTGGAGCCGGAGGAACATTTTTTCTTACTCACGGAACCGCCGTTGAATCCAGCGGAGAATCGAGAACGAATCGGGGAGATTATGTTTGAGACGTTTAACGTGCCTGGAGTGCACATAGGCGTGCAAGCGGTTTTAGCCTTGAATGCGAGCGTGGCGTTGAATGCGTCCGCGGCGGCGGCTTCGAGTAAAAAGAATAGGAACGGAGACGAAGAGAATAGCGGTAATGATACTAGTAAGAAAGATAGAAACGACGGATTAACTGGAACGGTGATAGATATTGGTGATGGGGTTACACATGTCATACCAGTCTGCGATGGGTACGTGGTGAGCAGCGCGATCAAATCGGTTCCGTTAGCTGGGAGAGATTTAACGAGATTCGTGCAAACGTTGATGCGAGAAAGAGGGGAAAACGTTCCGGCGGAGGAGTTTAGCAGAGTGGCGCAAAAAGTAAAAGAAAAGTATTGCTACGTAAGTAAAGATATCGCGAAAGAGTTTGAATTGCACGAGCGGAACCCGAAGGAGTACGTGATACGAATGGAAGGCGTGCGAGCGAAAACGAATTTGCCGTGGCAAGCGGACGTGGGGTACGAGAGATTTCTAGCGCCGGAAGTGTTTTTCCGACCGGATATGATTGCCGAGAAAGAGAACGGTTTTGGGCAGTTTTCGTTGCCAGAATTAGTCGACAACGCCATCCAAGAGTGTCCAATCGATAGCCGACGGAAACTGTACGGAAACATCGTTCTCAGCGGTGGCTCGACCATGTTTAAAGGATTCGGGAAACGAGTGAAGAGAGACGTGAAACGAGTCGTCGATAAACGGATTTCTGAAAGCGAAGTAAAGAGCGGGAATAGATTGAAAGCGAAATCGGTGGACGTGGAGGTGTTTACGCACGATATGCAACGGTACGCGGTGTGGTTTGGTGGGTCCGTTGTAGCTTCTATGCCGGATTTTTACAAGAGCTGTCACACGAGAGAGGAATATTTCGAGTACGGCTCGCAAGTCATGCGATCGAACGTTTTAGAAAAGGAGGAGGTATTCTTCTGAGTGTAAATATATTGAAAGTGCTATGTGTATATGTAACAATGTACCTAGATACTTGCACAAGCGTACCTCTTTCTTCTATTTTTCTACTATGTGCATTACGCGAATGGATTCTTCGTCGCGTTCGTGAACACGCTCTTCGCACGTTCGCGTTCCTTCATTTCGCGTCTCGCCCTTTCCTCTCTCATTTTTTGAATTTTCAACGCGCGCGTTTGTTCGTCCTCTTTAGTCTCATCATCCGAGGAGGAGAAGGAGGAAGAAGAAGACGAACGCCGCCTTTTCTTTTTCTTTTTATCTTTCTTCTTTTTCTTCTCCCTCTTCTCTCTTCTCCTTCTTTCCGAGGGTGGCACGTATCCGTCCCTGAGCATGACTTTTGTCAGCGTCGGACGATTTTCAAACGGTTGTTCCTTATCCGCCAATCGCAAGCGTTCTGTTTCTTCTCTTTGCATTCGGATTCTTTTCGGCAACGAGCGGTGCTTTTTGCCACCATCGTCATCGTCATCGTCATCTTCGTCGTCGTAAAACGAAGCATCCGATTTCGCGTACCACGGTTGCCTCAAGTGCGTCCCGCTCCCGCCTAATCGATTCCCCTCGTCCTCCTCGCTCTTCTTCGCTTTCTGTTTCCTCTCCAGTGAGGCCAGCGCTTTTTCGTGCTCCTCGAAAAAGTTCACGTGTTTATTCTCGTGCACACTCTCTACGCGTCCTTCTCGCCCACTCTCCTTCTCTTCTTCTTCTTCTTCCTTCTCTCCTCGCAACGCTCGCAACCGCTTCTCTTTCTCCTCCTCCTCTTTTCGCGCCGCTTCTTCTCTTTGCTCTCGTTCCAGTTGCTCTTCGTCTCTTCGAACGCGTTCGCGTTGTTTCCGACCGTACACGTTCCAGGACTTTTGCGGGAGAATGTTCAACCCTCCGTGTCCGCCCATTAGTATTCTTACTCTTTCGAGTCGTCGTTCGACTCCGTTGACCTCCTGTACTCACAGAAGAAACGTATCTCAACACGACAGGCAAAATCTCGTGTTGCTTTGAATCACAACGCTTTCCTCTTCGTCAAATACGTCGAATGAGAAGAAAAAGCTCGGCAACAACAAGAACAAAATTAACTCAACCAATCCTTCGCGTTTTGTTCCGCGCGTCGTTTCTCTCCTTCTCCCAGTGTCGTTTCTCTTTTCGCTTTCAGTTCCGATTTCTTAATCGCTTTCCCGAAGCTCGAGTTCGAAAATTTCTTCTCTCTGGCCTCCGCCGCGTGCGCGGCGTTGTCGCGCGCTTGTTGCAACTCTCTCCTCTCGTTCTCCTCTCGGAGCGCGATCGTTTCGGGATCTTCTTTTGGGAAACAGGAGGAGAAGCAGTTGCCCATTTATTTGTCTTCTTCTCAAGTAGTAATATTCGTGGGGGTAATATTCGTGCTTTTTTGTGTCGTTCTGTGTGTTTGTGTTCAACTCTAATGCTAAAACTCTCTTTTCTTCTTCATCCGAGGAGACCAGAGATGCTGATTTTACCCCCACTCTTTTCTACCGAATCATCGGAAACCGTTTCCGTCGTTTTTGTCGTTTTTAACGACGCCGGTCTCGCGTGCGTAGTACTCGTCCGATGGAGAGCTTCCGGTCTCGAAGAAGAAGGCTTATGGTAGTGCGTTCTCGCTTCCGCGCACGTCGGCAACGTTTTTAGGCGTCTCTTGTTTTCGTGCGGGTGTTGCTCGTAAAACATCTCCATTTGCTTCTCGTACTTCGCGGTGATTTCCGAGTGCAGTTTTGTGTCGATGGTGTTCATTTCTTCGATCATTTTGTGCAATTTCTCGTCGCCTGCGATGTTATCTTTGTGCTTGACATTTTTCACGTTGGCGTGTTTGCACCAAAGCTGCGCTTTGGTTTTATAAAAAAGCCGTTCGCCGACTTCCGGGAAGAGCGAAGCGAAGATGCGCCAGGTGTACGACTCAAACGCTTTTTCTAAAGGTATCACCGCTTCGAACTTCGAGAGGATTGCTCGCGCGCGATTGAGATGTTCTTCGGTGATTTTCTTCGGCGGCAGCGTGTAAACATCCGGACCTAACAACGTTCGCGTGACAAAATTGTTGATACCGGGAGTACCTGGCATGATGTGACCGAGATTTTCTCGAAAATTCAATAAACTCGGTCCGAACCACGCGCGTTCACCTTTATTCACACCGGCGTAGGATTTTTCGACAAATCTTTTCGTCGCGTTCACGCCGTCGAATCCGTGTCGAATGCTCAATTCGGATTTATATCTTTTCAACGGATCTTTGAAAAACATCACGTATCGAAATTGCGGACAAATGGTAAAATCATTCGCCTTCTCGCCTGTTTCCGCTAAAAGCATCTCGCGGAATAGAACGCGAAATTTCCACTTTTTCGCGTATTCCGCCATCGCTTCGCAATCGCGTTCGTCCACCATCATGTTTTGCACGTGTTCATCCTTCTGGTCGCACGAATCTAACGTCTTCATTTCTTCTTCGGTCCACTCGCCGGGTCCTTTATAGTATCTCGACCAATGCCACGGCATGTTACACATCAAGTTACAATTCCCTTCGAATGTTGTTCGTACTCCGCCGCCAGAGACCGAGTTACACGCCGCCGTACCCCCTGAATTCGATATGTGAACGAACATCACCGGTTTCTCGCTATCTGTGTTACTATTCACTCCTAAATTGTCTCGATACATATCCCCGTATTTCGTGTGCAACATTCTACTCTCTCTCGCCCATCCTCTCTCTGCCATCGAATATCTTCGTTCCCACTCAGCCACGAGTTCTTTCGTCGTCTTTTTTCGCGTCGTTTTTCTCTTTCTCATCTCTTCCCTTCTTCTTCTCGCTTGCATGTTTTCGTGTTCTACCGCGTAATTTCTGCTTTCCCGCAAGTCTTGCCATCTTTTGATATGTTCGAGTCTCGTCTGCGACCGCGCTTGGCGTTGCAACTCGAGCTTCTCAAAACCCGGGTTCCTCTGCCGTTCTCGTCGTAACATCATTTGTCGAGATCTCGATTCATCATCTCGCATCCTCCGTTTGTCCTCGTGGCCGTCGCCCTCGGCTTCCTTCTTCTTCTTTTCATTTTGCCTGTTTTTTCTATTCATCATCCATCTCTCGTATCGGTCTTGTCTTTCTCTGGAACTTGCATCCATATACCGAATTTTATTTTCGTTATTGTCGCGGAGTAATAAACGCCTGCTTCCTCCCGCAGCGGCGACGAGAGTGGGGTTGAAAACCTCAAAAGCCGCCGAAGACGGTTTGTCGGGGCTGCCGCTCGACGACGAGCGCAGCAGCAAGAGCAGCGAAAACACAATCAAAATCATCGTAAAAAAAACGCTTCGTCGTGGTCGTTTTTTGTGCGCTTCTCGTCGTCGCGTTCGACCCAGACGCGTCTCATCTCCTCCTCCTCCTCGGACATAAAAACGCCTCCTGTTTGTCGTCGTCTCTCAAAAGATCTCTCGGTCTCTTTCACGCGCTCACCATCATCGCAAGGAGTTTAAAAGTTTGAGTTGTGAAGAAAAAAAGAGCCCATTCGTAGTCTCTTTACCTGCCTATTTCGTCCACATCTCCTCTCAAAAGCCTCTTTTCTCGCATCAAATAACAAAGGTGTTTTTTTCGCTTTTTTTTCGCTTTCTCTTTCTTTCCGTTCCGTCTATAAGTAGCTCTTCAAGGAGAGGCGAGCGAGACGTCCGAGAGAGAGACCAAAAGGAGAGACCAAAACACCTCTACGCTTTTTCTTTCTTTCTTTCCCCATTCTAACGAGAAAAAGAGAGCAGAGTAATACTCTACTACTAATGCTGCGTTCGAGGATCGTCGCGTCTTCCTCGACGAAGAAGCGATACGCCGTGCTCGAGATCTGTTCTTCCTCGTTCGCTTCTTCCTCGTCGTCGTCTTCTTCTCCGGTGTTGTTGAAACATTCTCAAAATTCCCCGGGGACGAGAGCGAACGACGGGGGAGAACAACACCAACGAGGGAACGACGACGATGCGAACCCTTCTCCTCCTGAACAGAAGAAGAAGAACAACACCAACAACAACAGCGAAAGGAGGAGGAAAAAAGCGATAACCATTCGACGCGCGATTGAAATCAAAAGCGAGGACGATGCCGTCGGGGGGATCGAGAATACGACGCGTTTTGCCGCGCTCGAGAGGGTGCAAAACGTCCTCCTCGATGCGCGAGCGACGACGGCGATCGGAGACGTGCTCTTTGGAATCATCACCGCGGAGCAAAAAAGGAGCTCTTCCTTCGAGGATGCAAAGGAAGAGGAGGAAAAGACGAAGACGTTTACGACGAGGAGGAGTCTGTTTCTGAGCGCCTGCCGAGAGGAGAGAGAAGAAGACGTTAAAGACGAAGACGAAGAAGACGACGGCCGAGGGTTGGCGTTCTTGTTGAGGAGGAAAAACTTTGCCACCGGGAACGAGTACTGGACGATAGTGGCCAAAGCAAGGAGAGACCTGTCGACGACTGTTAAGAAGGAAGAGGAAGAGGCGTTCACGACGAAGACGAAGAAGAAGAACGGGAGCAGCAACGGAGGCAACACGAAGAAGAAGACTTTGAAAGAAGAGAACAAGAAGGACGACGATAGCAACAACGCGAATTTTGCGAATAAACCGAGCACATCTAGCAGCGACTTTAACAACGGCGATAGCACGACGACGACGACGACGACTCCGATCAAAACTCGATCGTTTCGAATAGACGACCCTTCGCAAGACGCGTCTGTTCTCGAGGCGAAGGAAAGGGCGATGAAATTTTCGTTCTCGAGAGCGTTCAACGAGTGGTTGCACGATCAACCCATCGCGAAGAACCCGAGACGAGCCGGTCTTGGAGGGTCTAGGAAGAGAGCTATGAAACATCCGTGCGCGTATACCGGGGAAATGGGAGAGGATTTTATCGATTGTGCGTGCGGGGATAACGAAGAGTACGGGTTTATGTTGGCGTGCGAGACGTGCGGCGCGTGGGAACACGGCGAGTGTTGCGGGGTGAAATCGGAAGAGGCGATTCCAGAAGGGTACGCGTGTTCGACGTGCGTGAAAGAGAAAACGGTGAAGAGCTTCCCCAAACACTTAGTGATGGTTTTAGATTACGAAGAGGAAGCGGATGTGAAAAAGAACAAGAACAAGAAGGACGCGTTCAACGACAACTCGGCGGAGAAAGTGGAAGAAAACGAAGCGCTCGTGCAGGAGATGATTAAAAACGGTGAAATCATCGAGGACGAAGATTGGGGATTGCAATCGTTCGTCGCAAAGTCGCTCGGTATTGACTCTAAGAGAGAGTTCGTGCTCCCTCCAAACTCACAGAGTAGTAACTTGGTCAACGCTAAGAGACGGTGCGTGTGCTGCGTGTGCGGATGCGAACACACGGACGAAATCGAGTCGATGGTGAAAGCGTGTAATTGCGTCGGTGGAGGCGCGATTGCACACAGAGACTGCTTGGAAGAGTGGGAAGACGAAGATAAAGGTAATTTGAAATTGAAAAATGGCGATAAGAACAAGAAAGAAAGCACTACCGAGAGCAAAGGCGGCGAGAATAAAAAGAAGAAAATGGTTGACGGAATAATTGTGGACGTGATTGAGGACACTTCGCTTCCAGTCACTCCTTCTGGCACGCGATCGTGGAAAATATTGGACGATTTCCCAGTCAAGAAATGCAGAGCGTGTTGCGGTTTTGGCGGTCTCGCCTGCGGCGGCATCAAAGACGCGAAAGAAGGCGAAGCGATAATCCAAAACCAGAAGAGAATACTCGCCGAAGCGGCGGCAATGTACGAGGCGAACGCGAAAACCACGCGAGGAAATCGCCCAGGCGCAACGAAACCGTTGCTTGACGTTAAGGAAGAAGACGCATCTGGTGGAGACGCAGAGAACGAGCCTGTGAAAGAGAAGAAAAAATCCGGGGGACGAGGAAAGGGAAGCCCGAACAAGAAGGAAAAGAAAACGTCCGACCGACCGCCGAAATTGATGACGAACAAGCAAGACAAGAAGCCGCCCGCCGCGAAGGGTACCACTTTAATCAAGCCCTCTACTGTAAACGGCGTCAGCGTGAAGAAAGAGGAGAAGAAAGTCTTACATCACAATTCCTCGGGCACGAATAACACCACTTCGTCGGTATTGACTCACTCACACATTCCGTTGAAGAAACGGAGATTGATGATGTTCGAAGAAGATTCGCGCAACGGCATGTACAAACAACATTGAAAAACATATTGACTAAAAATAATCGACGACGACAAAAGACGACGACGAGGAGATATATAACATATTTTTACACGTTTAGATCACATTGCTTCTACACTATACGAATATAACTATACAACAACTCTATACCTCCGCTTTCTACCTATCTACTTCATCAAAATAGAGTCAAAACCTGCTCACGTTGGACACCAACCGATGCTAGTTTGTCTTCTAAATACTTCCTGTGCGTTTCGTTGGCGTTCGCCTCTTGCCATTCGAAATACGGAATCGATACTACTCGCCACCCGCGTCGCTCTAATCCTCTGTTTCGAATAATTGTTTTGTGCGTCATCGACATTTCCATATTCTTTTCAAAGTGCGACGGGCCGTCGCACTCGATGGCGATTTTATGGTCGAGCAAAGCAATGTCGATGGACATTACGCCGTCTTCGGTGAGGTATTCGTCGGCAACGTTTTTTATAAACCCGGCTCGAATTCGAGTCGAAACGTGTTTATGAAAGGCTGATAAAGTAACGCTGTGTATCGTTTGATCATCGTAACTCGTTTTCGCGATCGTGTCTAACCATATCGGCGTATCGTGTCGTTGCAGAGCAACTTCTCTTACACCCATGCCGTGCAAAGAAGAAGAAAAGCCTTTCGCTTTCGTACTTTTTGTCGTTGTCGTCGATTGATTCGTGGACTTCCTCTTTTTACTCGTATTGGTCACGTCATCCAATACCTCTTCGTCGACGACATCATCATTTCCCACAGCGTGCTGATCCATCCAATGATCCTGATGCATCACGCACGCGTGGTAGAGCATGTTCAACCCTTCCGGCGCAAACTCGTCGTGGTGCATCGAACTCACTCTCGCCCACAAGTCCCCGTATACCTCCGCCTCGAACGCGTCTACCGCAGCTAACGCCCATATCGAATTGCACAAATCCTGCGAATTACATCGTCTCGCGTGCCTCTTCCCACCTAACGCTTTCAACATCTCTTCGTCCATTTTATACCCAAACGTCGCCAATCCTAACAACGAGTTCGACACTGCCTGACTGGCGCACTCCTCCAGCCTCTTCGCCAACGTCTCGCTCACGACGCTCAGAAATGCATCTCCCGGGTGATGCTGCAACATCGCCGACGCCCACGCGATATTTGAAATCTCTTGCGTTTTAAACTTTTCGTGGTACTCCGTCGTCAACTTCAAATACGCATCCATGATCTTCTCGCCCGGATGACATCTGAGAGTGCCGCACGACCACATGGCATTCCCAATTGCTTGCGTGCTAAACCCACCAAAAGGCACGTCTTTGGCTTCAAACATCCCCCCGGCTTTTTTCACGTCTTCCAGCACTTCCGGCAACATCCTCAGAGCTTGTTGCATCAACAATTCCGCGACTGTTTTGCATCTCAAAAGATTCCACTCTTTCAACCGAGCGAAAGACCACAACGAATTCGACAACGCCTGAGGGTACAACTTATCCACGTTTCCCTCGATAATATCCGCAAACTTATCCAATATCCCTAATCTCGGGGTATACAATATCGTCGCGCACGCCCATAAAATATTCCCAACGTTTTGCGCGTCGAACGCGTCTTCCGCTTTCATTCGACTACTATATTGCCGCCGCTCGTGCCGCCGCTCGGCGGTTTCGCGACTCGTGACGTCGCCATCCTCGTTCCCACGAAACAAACCTTGCATGCACCTCACCGTCGCCTCTTCCAGTAACAACACTCGCGCGTCTCTCTTAAACTCTCTCACCGATGACCGTTCCTCTCTCCCGAGCTTTTTCGCCAGCCTGTGCCAGGCGGTGGAAACGTTCACTCCGTTGTATTTCTCCGAGTTCGTTTCCACGTGCTTTAAAATCTCCGAGCAGGTCACGCACGCCACGATTTCTCGGTTGAGTTGCACGTGCTGGAAAAACGACGAACTCGCTGGGCTGTTGTTGTTGTTCTTGTTCTTTGGATCCCTTCTTCGACTTAAAGTCGTCGTTACGTTCGTCGTCGTCGTCGTCCTCCTCCGACGGTCATCCGTGGAAAAGCGCTTCCTCCAAAGGAAAGAAGAAGAAACGGCGGCGCAGGCGGTGGTAAAAACGCTTTGCTCCGACGAGAGTAAAAAACGACCACCACTAGCGATACTGAAATCGTTGTTGTTCGTGCGAGCAGCGGCGAAACTCAGACGACGAGAGAGAAGACGGAACATATCTCTCACTTAGGGAAAAATTCAATCATTTTTTTCTTTTAAAAAGTGGAGAAAATTCCTCAAATCAGACGAAGAAGAAGACAAAGAGGAAGCTCTAAAATGCCTCGAACGAAAGCGTCGGCGAAGCGAGAGGTTGAAGCGGTCGTCGATGAAGGCGAGGGAAAACAACAGGAGGAAGACACGGAAAAATCATCGCCGCTGTCGCCAACAACAAAGAAGAAGAAATTGGTGAAGAAATCATCGAACGAGAAGAAGAGAAAGATCGAAGAGGAAAAGGAGGAGGAGGAGGACGCCGCGAAAGTCGCTTTGAAAGAAGACGACGGAAAGGGGGATGATGATGATGTTGCCGCCGCTGAAAAGTCGACGAAACATTCGACGAAACGCGCGAGAGCGAATAAGGAGAAGGCGGGGAAAAACGCGTTGGAGATGACGAAGAAAATTAAGGAAAAACAGGAGAAGGAGAGAAAGATAAAGACGAAAGAGGAGGAGGAGGAAAAGGAGGAGGACGGAAAGGCCGACGCAGACGCAGGCGAGGAGGAGAAGGGAGAACGAGGAACACCACCGGCGAAGAAAAAGTCGAGCAATAAAGTCACGGTGGGTAAGAAGCAACCAGCCGCCGCCGCGAAGGGCGGCGGCCGAGCGAAGCGAGGAAGCGCAAAGTTAGAACCGGCTGTCGTCGAGGAAGCTCCGGTGGTAAAAGTGCCGTCCTCGGTGCCACAGCTGATGGAGTTGAAACAAATCATGGAACGGGAAATGATCGAACACGAAGAGGCGAGCGCGTCGATGCGAGCGGCGGAGATGGAAAGGATCGCGGCGTTGAAAGCGTTGGACGAGGCCAATAAGAAGGCGGAGTTTTCTGGATCGCATTTGAATCGCGTGGCGAGGAGGATGAAGCAGACGGCGAGGAAGGTGGCTGCGCAAACCGTGAACGCGCAGATGTTGGAGCAGACGATGATTACGAAAACCGTGAAGAATTGGGCCAAGAGTAAAGACGAAGGGATGAAAGAGGCGAGCGATATATGCATGTCGATTATGAACGAGTGGATTGATTTGGTGAGAAATACGGCGCATTTGATGCAACAACAACATAAACACGAAGGCCCGGCGACGGAATCGCCGATGGATGTGGACACGGAAAAGAAAGGCGAGGAAACAAAAGCTGGAGAAGAGGAAGAAAATCCCCTCGATGTCAAGAAAGAATCCAAAGCCAGTGAGGAGAACGAGAAGAACGCAGCTAAGAGAGACGACGAAGAGAAGAAAAAAGTAGAAAAAGAGGAGCAAAAACCACGAGGAGGAATGCCGCCACCAAAGAGTTTACCCGGAGGTATTAAAGTCGAGCCTAACCTCCCGGGACCACTCGCGGATATTTACAAAAAAGCCGCCCCCGGCGCGTCGAAAATTCTCGAGGAAGCGAAGAGAAAAACCGCCGCGATGCATTCCATCGTTCCGAAAGAACCCGACCACTCCTCCGTCCGCTTGAAAGTCCTCTCCTACCTCCAAAGTACATTCAAACTTTCCAAGGACGCCGCTTTGACTTGCGAAGCAGCTTTATTCAACGCCAAAGCAGTCGTCGGCCTCGATTACAAAGCGACTTTGAAAAAGCTCAGCGAAGACGGAATGTCAGTTTTAAAATCGGGATCGGCGAACTTAGACGTCGGTCGAGTCCCTCCGGGTTTGACCTTGTTCATGCAACAAACGAAGTCGTTGCAGGCAAAGAAGAAGAGAAAGAGAAAGAGCCTCAAGTAAGTACAGTAGTTGTAAAAGAGTAAATTCTAAAAATCTAACAACATGAAATACTATATACGCGCGACGACGACGACGACGACGATCGTCATCAAACTAAACCATACTAAATCCAAGTTTCCTCATCGGTCGTTCCAACGTCTTATCTACTAACTTTGTCCCTCTCAGTTGTCGCCGCTGCTTTGGCGTCTTGCTAAAACCCATGTGTCTTTTCCCTTTTTGTTTCCTTCGGAACAAACCCGACGCGGTGACGGAAAACCGGCCTTTCCACGAGCTGTAGCCTTTTATTTTCGTGCGCGTTTTGGACATTTTGACTTTCTGGGAGGTGGCGTACCCGCGGTGTGCTGTTGCTTCTGCTGTTAATGGTGGTGGTGAGAGTGCTTTCATCATCGTCGGCGGTCGGGGAGCGCGCACGATCGACGACGATGATGCAAAACGCCGCTCGAATCTTCCCCTAAAACCGCCAAGTGGTGTCGATACCATCGGCGACGTAAACGACGACAAAGCGCACGACGGGCTCGCAGACATCGTCGCGCTGAACGAGGAGGCGCGCCGCAAAACGTTATCGAGCGTTCTTCTCAACATGGTGTGTATTTCTTTTCTCCGGGGTGCGAGAATGCGTGTTCTTTTTATGATGCTCTTCTGTCGGCATCGAGAGGCTTTGAGACGATAAACATATACCGCACGAGAATCATATTAATACGCGACTACGTGCACTAAAAATTCTTTTCGAACAACGCGTCTCCTTCATTGCTACTGCTACTGCCACTACTACTGCTACTCCTGACGCGTTTGGAAAACGAGCTGTCCCAGTTCAAATCGCCGTCGTCGTCTGAATCGTCTTTCGCTTCCTCGCTCGCTTCGACCGCGGCAGCTAACTCTTCGGCTTCTTCTTTGTTATTGTTGTTGTTTGCTTTAGATTTCCCGGCGCGTTCGAAGAATTCACTGTCGAGCAGAGGTTTAATTTTCCACTCTTTCTTGCGCTCTTCGTAGGTGAGGTCGGGTAATGCTCTCGCGTTTGCGGCGGTGGTGGCGTTTCCCGCGTCCAAACTCGCGCCTTCGTTACCGGCTTCTCCTCCACCGCCGCCTTGACTGGCGTCGCCACCCGAAGTAGTTTTGTCCTTCTGGTTTGAAATATCAAATAAAGAGTTGATGGACGGTTTTTCTGAAGATTCTTCGACTGCTTTTGGACGAAGTTGTCTCGCGATTTCCGCCGCTCGATCGACGACTTCTGGTTTCACTTTACTCGTTTTCTTCATGATGTCTTCGACTTCCGTGACGACCATTTTCTCGGCGGCGGTTTTCGTCGCGTCTAAGAGCTTCGCGACGGTTTCGTCGCTGATTCCATCTCCAGCCGAATCAGAACTATCTGTGTCCTTCTTTTGTTTCGTCTCCTCTCTCGGAACCGATCCTTTGTCTTCGTCCTCTTCCTCTTTCCTTCTCTCGGCCAACTCGCGCGCTTCGTTTTCAACTTGCGCCAACGCTTCCATCAAATCTTTACCTTCCTCGTCGTTACGTCCAGAGTTTTCAATCGCTTTCATAACTGCTTTCAAAACGTTCTCCGACTGCGTCTCCTTCGCTTCTTTCAAATCTGCTAACGTTTTGCTGATAACTTCCGCGGTCATCTGCGTAGTGTTTAAAACGTTTTGAACCTCGTGAAGTCGACTCTGCGCTCGCGCGGATGCCGAGGAAACCCCGGCGTGCGAGACGTCCATGGCGCCGATAACTTCCGTGGCGACATCGTGTAATACCGACAACGCAGATTGCGTTTCAAACACGCGTTTGACGGTTTCAGATTCGTCGGCGACGAGTTTTTCAACCTCCTTCTCTTCTTTTTCTACCTGTTTCGTTTCGTTTTCACCGTCTTTGCCGCTCTCGCTATTTTTCGAAGACGACTCCTTAATTGAATCGAAATCAACCACTGTTCCAGTCGCTTCTGCAATCAACGCCGCGTCTTTGTCGCGTCGTTCTTGTTCCTTGTTCTTTTCTTTTTCTATTTCGTTCTTCTCGTCGCTGATTTCATCGGAAAGTTCCTCCAACGTCGCCTCGGCTTCAATCAACGAACCGATGGTAACGTTTCCAAATGATTTCGACATTTCCGAAACTTCTTCGATGGATTTCTTCAAGACTTCCCCGTGCGCGTCGTCGTCTGAATCTCCAAAAAACATGTTCTTAAAATCCGAACTGCTACTACCTCCGTCACTTTTTGAGCTCAGCTTTTCCAACGACGCGACGGCGTCTTTCACTATTTGCATCGTTTTTTCCGATTCTGTCTGCGCAATCGACAACTCACTCTCGGCTTTTTCAACTCGTTGAAACTTATCTGCCGCTTCGTATACTTTCTCGTACATCACCGCGGCTTCGGAAGCCTTCGCTTCCGCCGCGTGCAACGAGGACACTAAATCAACCAACGTTTGCTCTTCGTGGACGGCGCGAATGGTGTGTTCGGTCGATTTCACCAACAAATACACGCCAAACGCGCAAAAGAGTCTCGCTATTTGTCTAGATGTTGTCAACCCGAGCGTAGTGATCCAACCGAACGAGCTGACTTTGCTTGAGGCTTTGGCGTAACTTCCTGAACTATCGCTCGTGGCGGATAAGAAAATCAAACTCGGCGCGGTGAAAATCAGCGTCGAACATGACGTCGCACCGACTAAACCAAACACAAACTCCACGTTGGGAATATAAAACGCCATCGCCAACGAGGAACCAAACAAAACGGCATTTAAACCTATATCTTGCCCTCTGGACATTTCTTTCTGAGAATCCGGCGACTGGCACACTCGCAGCACGACCGGCGTTAACGTCTCTCTCAACGTGATAAATACAACCGGAACGCACGTCGCCATCGACACGCAATACAACAACTTCATCGTTCGCATCAACACCCCCCACGAACCTTTCTCCGCTCCAAAGTTTCGCAACACGTCCCCGCTCGCGCTATCTTGAAACGTCAAGTACCCCATCAAACCGATGATAAAATACGCGATCCCGGAAATCCATATGCTCTTATTCGCCACCGATAACACTCTGTTATTCGTCGGATCTTTCAACGTTTGAACCACTGGATACATAATCGGCGACGCCGCGAAACCAAACGACAACACCGGTAACACAATCATAATCTTCTCACTATTCCACGTCTGCACCGCGTTATTCCCAGCCAACTCGTGTTCGGCGTACAAATCCGGATACACTGAACTCTTAAAAAAATACACCACCGCGACGGACAAAGTAAACATCCACGCGATAAAAATCCCAAACGCAGACGTGCTGCTCAACGCTTTCGCCGATCTAATCATCGTCCCTATCGGCACAAACCCAAAACATACCACCGCAACCATGGTCTCCCCTCGACTCGGCTCGGCGCCCGCTGGCACAATCGTCCCAGCCACGCCGGAAAAGATATCCGAAACTATATTCACGTACGCCACCGAACACCCCATCAACAACGCCACCACGCAAATTCTCACTAATATTTTCCCTCTATTCCCTAACGTTCTAAACGCGACTTCTTCGTAACTCCACGCGTCCGTCACCGCGCTCGAAAACAACAAACACTGCGTGGTAAACATCGTCGAGCACGCCGAGACGACAATCAACATCGTCGTCAAAAACACCCCGGTCAATTTGAAACAGTACGGTAAACCCAACGCTCCGGTGCCTAATATGCCGTTGATTAAGTTCACCGTCGCTTGGTTCACAGAATTCGTTCTGTTGTTGTTGTTGTTCGCAAAACCCCCACCATTCGGCGTGGACGGCATCGAATTAGAACCAGGCACGTAATGGTTGTCATTCGTATTCGTATTCCCGTCAGGATGTCCAAAATGTTTCGTCGGCGAACCCGCGCTGCTCGCGGTCCCGAACAACTCTTCCTCGTACCCAAACTTGGACGAATTCGATCCTTCTCCTCCAAACGTCGTCATCATCGTCGCGGCGTTCCCGCGTCTCCGAAACGCTTTTTCCGCGTTAATGTTGTTCGTATTATTATTACTGCTGCTGTTGTTGTTCGAAGCATCATCAGAAGATCCTCGAGGAAGAGAACTCCCGTCGTTGTTATTCTCGTTCGTCCCCTTTGCGCTCGACATCATCTTCGCGTTGTTGTTTTGCCCTCCTCCTATCGTCGTTAAACTCTCCCGGATATTTCCGAAGAAAAAATCAAACGCTCCACCTTTCCCTTCTTCAAACGCGCCTTTCGCTCCTTCCTCCTCCTCGTCCGCGCTCTCGGACATGTGCTCGAGGAGAGAGATTAAAGAGATTAAAATGTGCAGAATTTCGAGTAAAAAGTTGCCTTTGAACACACAGACTTCGTTACAATACTACACGCGCGCTTTGTTCTTTCTTTCTTCTTTAAGAAGAGGAAAAAGAAGCTTTGAAGTGTTGTTTGTTTTACACACACACAACGCGTGCGCGAGTAAGCGCGAGTGGAAAGAGAGAGAGATGAAGAGGGCAGCACGTGTTATTCATCAGCGCTGAATTTGATTGATTGGAAAACACGCGTAACGGAGATTTCCGAGCGCGATGAAAGAAGACCAAGACGCGATGGAGATTGCTTTGAGAGAGGAGAAGGAGAGACAGGAGAGTTCTTTTACCAACGCATTCTGGAAGCGAAGCAGCAAAGACAAAGAAGAAGACGAGGGAGAAGATGAACTCGCGACTGCGTTGCGACCGTTTCAAAACCACTTCGCTTCGACTGCCTCTTCTCTGCCTAAAGTCTCCTCCTCGAACGTCGAACAAACGCAACGACGAGATGATACATTTGAAGCGGTGGAAATCGTCAGCTCGAAGAGACACGCTCAGATGCAAGAAATCATCGCGAACGATGGGTCGGAGAGAGGGACGTGCGTGGCGACGGGGCCGTTAGGGGTGATTGCGGTTGGATTCGCGGACGGTACGATACGGTTGACGAGAGCGCAACACGCGGAAGGGAAGGAGGAGAAGAAGGAGTATAACACGACGACGATGCGAACGATACCGGCGATTCAGAGAGAAGAAGGGGAGGGAAAAGTGCTAGCATCGAACGGTAGTGATAATGGTTCTTTTTTGAGAGTGACCGCTTTGAGTTTTGCAAACGGCGGCGAGTGGTTGGTTTCCGGGCACGACGACGCGTCCATAGCGTTGTGGGACGTGAAGAGGTGTTCGCAGTTGAAACGAGTGAAGGCGCCGCCGCCGACGACGCAAAATATGGCATCATCAGATGCGTCCATGGTCGTTGCAATCGTAGCGATGAGTCAAATTCCGAATGCAAGTTCACAGTGCGAAGTCATCGCTGCGTTAAAGTCTGGGCAGGTTTTGCGACACGAGTTTTCTTGGTTCGGTCCGCTCTTACGGAACAAAACGACTTCATTAGGGGAAAAGACGTTTGTCATTGGAGGCGACGAGCTTCCGGCGAAAAGCTACGCGGTAAAACCTCCCGTTCCCGGGACCGTGCCATGGTTTTGGGGCGACGAAAAATTGAAGGAGCAATTGGATAAAGAAGCGGATATGAACAACTCGGCGCTTTTAGATTCTACGATCGCGATGGATTCGGCGGGTGGCGCCAACGCGACTGAAAGCATTTCCGGCGTTTCGAATTTACTTTCCGAGTTCAACGGTAAAACCAGCACGAGCGCGGCAAACGCATCCGGTTTAGTTTGTTTAACCACTGCGAGTGCGTGTTTAGTAATGCGCTTATATCCGGACGCCGAGGTTGTTGCGAAGATTCCAAGACCGAAAGATGTGGACGCGTCCAAAGTCCCCTACGCGAGGTTTCGACCAAAAGTCGTCTCGTACAAAAATGTAAAGAGTAGCGTTAGCGCAAACAATAGCAACAGTAGTAGAAGCAGTAGCAACGAGGGCGACATGGAAACGAGAGAACTTGCGGTCGTCTGGGGCAATCGGGTCACGATTTGGGAGTTAGGTATTTTATCTCCGGAAAACGTGCTCAAAGTCAATCGCGAGATTCAAAAACAGAAAATGGAAAAGAAAGAAAGTTCGGCAGCGGCGAGTTCAAAATCACCCAAAGGGCAATCGGGTGGAAGATGCGTACCTAAACTCCGGCGAGAGTGGCAGCTACCGGAAAATGTTGTGAAAGACTCAGACGGATGTGGGTTGATGTGGTTCGGCGACGAAGTGTTAGGTGTCATTTGCGGACAACGGGTCGCTACGTTGCTCGCGTTCGATGCGAAAAGCAGCTACGGCAAACTTTTAGAGCGCGTCACGTTGGATGCGCATCCGACCGCAACTTCATTACCGGTACCGTCTCGGGACGCTCCGAAACAACCTCCCTCTTCCGAGCACGTCGTTTGGAGCAGTCACGGTTCGTGCGCGAATCGGGGAGCGGGTGCGGTTATTTTATCCGCCGCGTCTATTCGAGTGTGTAAAATTCTCGGGTGGCGAGAGCGCGCGAATGCGCATCGTAAACTTAGCGACTGGGGTGGTGCTTTTGCAGTGGCGGTGGCGGCGTACAAACAAAGCTTTCGTCGAGACGAAGATGTCGACGATGTTTTCGTCGTCAACGACACTAATAAAGCCGTGAAGAAATCGACGACATCTTTTGCGCCTTATTTGGCCGGAATACCGTCGGATGCGCGAGCTCGCATCATAAATGAATCTCACCTGCCTCAGACGGCCGTGAAATCCGAAAGGGAAGCGGCACGGGAGGTGTGTCTGAAACTCTTGCCACAGTTTCTTCAAGACGCCATGATGGTTGTGCAGGCAACCTCAGGCGAAGACGACCAGGCGCACGTGCACGCTGAATCCGTCGCGCGCGCAACGTTAGCGGTTTGCCTAGCCGTCGATTCGCTCGACAAAATGTACGACCAGTCTATTTACGATCCTTTGATGGAAGCAACGCACGGGAAGGAGGCTTTCATAGAGCGTATCGTTCCGCATATCATCAGCGACGAGTTACAAAGCTTACCACCAGAAGTTATGCAGTCTTTAGTCACTCATTTCGCGTCCAAAGGTGAACATAGTATCATCGAAAAGTGCGTTTTACGCATGGATGTGACGAGTTTGGACGTAAATCAAGTGGCGAGATTGTGCGAGACGCACGGAATGTTTGCCGCGCACGCGAGCGTTTTCGTGAGAGCGTTTGAAGATTTTTCGAGTCCAGCCTTTGCGATGTTCGAAGACGCGGTGAAAAGGGTGAAAGACGTCGTGGTGAAATGTAACGACGACGTCTCGACGATGCGTGATAGTTCTCAGGATAAAAAAGACGATGTATACTTTGAAGTTTCGAGAAAGTCTGCCCGAAGACTTTTGCTCTTTGCCAGCGAGAGCATCGCCGGACGATTGTTTCCGCCGAGATTTTCCGAAGATATGAAAGTTCGCAAGCAAAATGAGCTGGATGATCCAGTCCACGTAGCCAGACGCGCCGAAAAGGCGCGATTCGATTTGATGCGGTTTTTTCTTTCTCAGGACGCGGATAAAAGCGTTCGCGAAACGGCGGCCGAAGTCGCGAAAGGAAAAGACAACGCCGAGCAAACATCAAATGCAAACGCGTTCCGACAGTTTTGGCGCGGCGTTGATTCGTTGCGAAAGAAGCGCTTTAAGAACAGTGATGCACAAAACGTTTCTCCAATGGATGCACTACTAACGTCGTCGCAAATTAGAGAAGTATTCGATACCCCAGACGCGCCGGACCGATTGCTGTTTTTGTTCTCGGTCGAACCGGCGGCGACGACGGCGTTTCTCAAAGATGCGCTTGATTCGTGGGACGCATCCGAGCGCGAGCTTTTTGAAGAAAACGCGAATGACCTCAACAGAACGACAGATCGAATGGCAGCACAGGTGGTATGCGACGCGGCATTGTTTGCGGCGGAATCTATCGAGGAAGAAACAACGTTTACGGCGGAGGAAATACTCAACGTAAGGCTTTTAGAAATTAAAAACAGTCTGCTGACGTTTGCGGCTGCGTTGGTTGGCACTGGACGCGTCTCGGTCGATCGCGATCGGGAATTCGCGCTACTCGAAGCGCTCACGGCTGGACCCGTAAAATCGTTACGCGAGCGGTCAGACGCCGCGTGTCTCATCGTCGCACAAACCGTCGACGATTTGACGCGGCGACATGGCGGCGCGAACGATACGAGCGCTGCCGTCGCGAAATACGCGCAGTCAAAAGTGTTCACATTGCTCTCTGATGCAAATTTTGCGCAAGCTATGACCGTATTACATCTCGCCGAAGGCGACTACGGCGCCGCATTGGAAACTTTAGCCGCGAAAGACGTTTTGATCCGTCCAAATTCAGCCGGATACTTTGCGGACGTTTTACTCGGTTGTGCGCCGGCGGGTGTTGAGGCAGCCAACGAAAACGACGCTGGTCCAGCAGTCGGTCGCGCTCGAGCGCTCCCGGCAGGCGAAGCAAGAGAAGCCTTTAAGAGATCGCTCTTGCACTCGGCGCCGAAAATTGCGGAAGTTAACGCCGCTATCGTCGCTCGATTAGGCGTCGCGCATTTCCCGGATCAGCAAGAAGCTGTTTTGAACGCGCTTTCTTCAAATCCTTTGTTTCAGTTTTGGTACCTGCGCGAAGTTTTAGCCGGCAAAAGTGCCACGGGAGGAGAAGGTCTCTTAGAAGCTACCACGCGCGGTGAGAACGACGACCACCAATCGCTCGCGCGTTTGATTGAAAGATCTGGCGTCAAGGTGACGGAAGAGATGAGCGAGCTGTACGTCAAGTTGATGTGTCAATTCGAGCCGTCGAACGTTTTACCGTTTTTAAAATCGCGCTCGGGTGGGTATCGGTTAGACGCGTGTTTGGAGCAGTGTCAAAGTTACGGCGTGGTGGATGCGTCGGCGCACATTTTGGAAAAAATGGGACGCGTTGGCGACGCGTTGGATTTACACGTTCAAAAATACGAGCAAAACGTGGAAGCGTTGTCGAATTTACGCAATAATCCAACGTCCTCGACGGTTAATAAAATGTCAAAAGACGTCTCGCGCGGTTTCGCGATGGAAAGTTCAGAATCTCTCGATGCGGCTACCCGGTTATGTCTCCGTTGCGACACGTACAAGTTCATCGAGAGTGAAGCAATGTGGCATCGCTTATTGGATTGCGTCATTTCTGCTCGAATAACGTACGGTTCCTCGTGTCAATTCGTCGACCAGACGCTCCGCGAACACGTCGAACGCATCCTCCACGATACGCTCGAGCGCGTCGCGCCAGAAAAAGTTCTCGGTGACGTCTTAAGAACGCGCGGGAACGAAAGTTTGCGCGAATTGCGTCGCGTTTTGACCGGTATTCTCGAAACCGTCGAAAGCGAGAAAGACGGCGTTCGAAAAGAAGAAAAAGTTTCAGAACGCAAAGTCCTCAAAGCTGCGGCTGAGAAATTGTGCGCTTTAAAAAGAGGTCGCAGAGCGAACGACGTGAAGTTAGTCGTCACGCAACAAATGAAGCAATCATCCTCGTCGCCTCTATCTTCATCGTCGTCGCGGCAAAAACGACCGAGGAGAAAATCGTTCACAAAAACGGCGACGACGACTCCAACGAGAACGCAACTCGCTCCAAAAACGCCGAGCAGCCTCAACCTTGCTTCGAGAAGAAAAAATCGATTGTTATAATCAAAAATGTATTGATAGTAATATTTGTACAAAAAACTACGCCTCGTTGTTGTCTTCTTCTTCTTCTTCTTTGTGCGCGACGCGTCTTAATTCGCCTTGTGGGTTTTCGCTATATACAACCTCCACTTCTCCTTCAGCCACGTCTATTTTGCTTTCCGATCGAGCCATCCCATCAAACTTTGGCACAATCCACCCGCCTTTCACTGCTTTCGTTAAAGGCGGAATAAAATCTTGCTTTCTACTGACTAAGCCTTTCAACTCCATCAAATGCGTATTCCCGTCCACGAGCGCTCCGTCGTACGCGGCTTTCGCCAACGACTGTTCCGTTCTTCCGCACAAAACTAACGCGGACGTTAAATTTACGATATCTACAATAGCTAACAACATCGCGTGCACCTTCAACTCCTCTTTCACTTTACGCATTTCCGGTAACAATTCAATCAACCTGCTCGTCGCCGCTTCCGCGTCGGTCGTTTCGATGACGGAATACGCGATTTTAATCTCCTCGTCTCCGGCTTCTCCGGAATGAAACTTGAACTGTTTCATATCCCCGGAAACTAATTGATACGCGCTCATTACGCTCAAACTGTGCGATTTCGCTCGGAATTGTTTTGCGGCTAACTCGTTGATATCTTTCACCCCTATGTATTGCACTAACATGGCAACGATTCTTCGATCCCACTCCGTGGTCGTCGGCGACTTCAAGTTCAAAGTGTCCGATAAAATCGCCGACAGCAACATCCCGCCTATTTTTCTCGGTAAATATCTCTTGTACATTAAAAACGAGTGCGCGATAATCGCAGACATGCACCCCCACGGGCGAATGTCCACGAATATCGGCTTCTCCGTCACAATCGTGTTCGATTGCAACGCGTGATGGTCGATGATACCCACGATATTCTTCATCGGAATCGCCGGGTTGAGCTGACTTTGTTGTTGAAAATCCACCAAGCACACCTTAGACTCTTCCTCGATTAAATCCTCAATCTTCTCCGGCAACGAACAGTTCCAATATTCCAACGCAAACTCCGTCTCGCTGTTAATCTCCGACGCTCTCGCCGCCACTCCTCCGTGCAAAACCGCCGCCCCGATCGCCCCGGCTATGGAATCCAAATCCGTCACCACGTGTCCGCAAAACAACGCGCCTTTCAACTCCTCCGGTATGAACGAATCCGAACTCGCGTCGCCTTTCTTCGGTAATCGAAACAGTAACTCGTGCGCCGCCGACCATTCCGTCTCCACCGCTTCTTCCAGAGGCGTCTCTTCTCGTTCCGAGTACGCGTGGAAAGAGCGCTTTTTTAAACCTTCTTCACTCAGAAGCTTTTCCGCGCCCACGCCCATCTTTTTCTCTCTGACTTTATCCTCCTTTTCTTTCGCAACCGGGACTAACGGGACGGTTTCGACCAAAAAAAACGAAACCGCGATTGCAAAAACGAGAACGAACAAGGAGAGCGCGACTAAGAAGAGCTTTTGTTGTCGTTTTCTTCCTCCTCCTCCGCCTCCTCGCGATGGTGATGATGTCTCCGTCTTCGCAATGGTGAAAGTGGATATAAAATTATATTCCAATCTTGTGCGAAAGAAACTTTGCCTCCCTCTTTGCGCCTCAAACTCCAGAAGAGCTCTTCTGCGATCGCAGAGAACAACAGTTACAGAAACGTCTCTCGTCCGCGTCTTTCGTTCCCTCCTCCTCCTCGCGTTTTGAGAGCAGTGCTTACTCGTCAGAGAGTGAGAGATTAAAAACGTGCAGAAGTTGGGGAAAAAAGTGGCAGCCGAATCGCTCAACTGACTGCACTTGTATCATGTTTGAACCGTGCCTGACGGACATCGAAATAATCCTCGCGTCCACGGACTGCGTGTTCAAAATCAACGACACCGTCCGCGGGGAAATTTTAATCAAAGTTCACCGCGAGGACGCGCCGTTGCATCACAACGGGATCGCGTTATCCGCAGTCGGGTCGGTTCGTTTGCAACTCAGCGAGAAAGACTCGTCGTTGTTAGACCAACTGTTCGCGACCGTGGACCCGATTGAAATGATGGACGCGTGCTTGGAACTGAAACCACCGGGGAAGTTACCGATTGGAACGCACGCGATACCGTTCGCGTTCGCGCTGAGCCCGACTGTGTTTCATCGGTCCACGTATTACGACGGGTATCGAGCGGTTTCAGGTGGGAGCGGGTCGCACAAGCTCTGCGAGACGTTTCACGGGCAAAACGTGCAGGTGGTGTACGGCGTGGAGGTGGAAATTATGCGGCCGTTACTCAGCGGAGGGTCGATTTCGACCGGAATGTGCGAGTTTCTGGTCGAATCCAGGGCGGAGGAGGAAGGGGTGAAGCGAGTGGAGCAGTCGATGCCGAGGAAATTCGCGTTGGAGAGGTTCGACGAGACGGAGGAGGATTTGAAAACGAAGAAGAAAAAGAGCACGTCAAAGGAGGAGGAGAATAGCAGCGATGGTGGAAATGCAAACTTAAAAGAGTTTGAAATACGCGGCGAGCTTTCCAAGACGTCTTATTTTATCGAAGAACCGATCGAAGGATTCGTGGAAATCGTCTCGCACCCGCGAAATCGGAAAAACCAACTGAAGAAAATCGAAGTTGAACTCGAACGCGTGGAAACTGTTATTTCCGCCGAAGGAACGAGGTCGACGGAATCTTCTGCGGTCCAGTTTACGCAAATCGTCGACGACGGCGCCGATGTCAGCGAGAACGTTCGCGTGCCTATTCACGTGACGTTTCCGAGACTGTACGCGTGTCCGTCGGTGGCGCACGCGACGTTTAGCGTCGGATTCGCGGCGAAAATCATAGCCACGTTCGATGACGGCGTCGACGACGAAGAGGACGGCAGCAGCAATGCGTATAATAACAGCAAAACAACGTTCAAGAAAAAAAGTAAGAAGAAAAAAGAGCGAACGAGCTCGATATCGATTCCTATCAGCGTCCATCGAGCGCCAGAAAATCTTGGTTCCGGAGAGAAGACCATACTCTGAGAGTTCCATCTTTGCAAAAATACGCGACAAAAATGGTGGTTCTAGTAGTAGCAGTAATAACAGTAGGAGTAGCAGAGATAGTTTAGAGCAGAGCAGTAGACAAACGACCAAAGCGTGTAGTAACTGAATATGATGACTAACACGAAAAGTAGATAGAGTATTTAAATAAAAACAACACACAACGCGCCGATACCAACGCGATACGCTATTATTAACCGCTCTCGCTGGTATCGTCGCCCACATCTTCCTCCTCGTCCTCCTCGGAATCGATAAAATCCTTCTCGTACTCGTCGTCCTTCCTCTTCCCACCACCCTCCGTCGTCTTTTGCTTCTTCTTTCTCGACTCCTCCTCCGCGTCCTTCGCTCGCCTTAACGCTTTCTCCTCTTCCTCTTCCTCCTCCTCCTCCTCGTCTCCTCCCCCACCCCCACCGGGTGCGTTCAACCGTTCGCACGCGTCGATCCAATCTGAATACACGTCGATCGCGGCGGATAAATCGTCGATCGTGCACGCGTATTTTTGTCCGCACACCGAGCATTCCACTAACCCTTTGTATTGTTGAAAGTCCAATTTCGCGGTGACCGATTTGTCGTGATTGCAAAACGGACACGTGAATTGCGTGTCCAATTTCGGTTGGACCTTTTTCGGCGGTGGGGCTTTCGATTTGCGTTTGCCCATCTTATTTCAAAACGTGAGTACCACCACGCAAGAGTCTTCGTTCGGTAAAAGTGCTCTCGTTGTTCTTCGTTTCGTAGCGCTTAAAAGTCGTCGTCTTCGAAGAGTAGTAGGAAGAGTGAGTACAAAGCGTGCAAGTAGTAGTGTTCTCTGACGTCCAAATGTGCTCTTTTTTTGGGCTGTCCTTCACATCCAGACATTTTTCATTTTTTGGTCCATGCATCATCTTTTTTCCATCTCGTCTTCTTTTGGATATTCTTTAGATATTGTTACATAAACTTGTCGTTTGTGTGAAAAACTCACTCTCTCTCTCTCTCTCTCTGCTTTGAACACTCACATCACACACGCACTCTTATTCGGATCATACGATGATGAGTTTTTCTTCCGTATCTTCCGCGACGACGACTGCGACGACGACTTCTTCTTCTTCTTCCCTGTCGTCAAAAAGATCAGCGAAGATGATGATGATGAAAAAAAAACAATCGTCATCAAAGACGATGATTACCACCATAACGCGAGCGGCGGCGGACCGACCGGAGACGACCAGGGTCCCACCGACGAACCCGGAAGGGATGCCAGTCGTTCCTCCGCAAGACTTAGCCTCTCGACCGAGAAGAAACAGACGATCGCAAACGGTTCGCAAAGCGTTCCAAGAGACCATTTTAACGCCGGATAACTTCATTTATCCGATTTTCGTCCACGACGAAGGCGACGAGAACATTCCGATTGGCTCTATGCCAGGTCAGGATCGATTATCGTTTAAAACTGGGATGATTAAGAAAGTCGCGGAAGCGAGAGCGGCTGGGGTGAACCAGGTCGTCGTTTTCCCGAAAACGCCGGATCGTTTGAAGACGCCGTGCGGGAAGGAAGCGTTTAATCCGCAAGGTTTGGCGCAACGATCGATTTCGTTGTTGAAGGATACGTTTCCGGATTTGGAGGTGTACACGGACGTGGCGTTGGATCCGTACAACACGTTGGGGCACGATGGTATGGTTCGATCGGATGGGGTGATTTTGAACGACGAGACGGTGTATTATTTGTGCCAACAAGCCGTGTCGCAAGCGAGAGCCGGCGCGGATGTCATCTCGCCGTCTGATATGATGGACGGAAGAGTTGGAGCCATCAGACAAGCGTTGGACGACGAAGGCTTTACGCATGTGAGCATCATGTCGTACACGGCGAAGTATAACTCGGCGTATTACGGACCGTTTAGAGAGGCTTTGGATTCGGCGCCGCCTCCCGGCAGCGAAGGGTGGAAGATCCCGAAAGATAAAGCAGAATACCAAATGGACCCAGCGAACGTTCGCGAGTGCTTGAGAGAATCCGCATTAGACGAAGCGGAGGGGGCGGACATTATGATGGTGAAGCCAGCTGGTGCGTATTTGGACATCATCAAGATGTTGAAGGACAACACGACGTTGCCGATTTCGGCGTACCAAGTTTCCGGCGAGTACTCCATGTTGAAAGCGGCCGCGGCTGCCGGGTACTTGAACGAAAGAGCGGCGGTTTTGGAATCGTTGATGGCGATCAAGCGCGCCGGTGCGGACTTGACGTTGACCTATTACGCCATCGATGCCGCGAGATGGTTGCAAGACTCTTAAATTTTTTAAATTATAATAAAAACTAATACTGTTTGGTAAAACAACAAAGGAAGCTAATTTTTCTCTCTTCTATTATTATGCTGCGGTGGTGCACCATTCACTCTCTCTTTTCTCTCTCTTAAAATCTTCGACCGAAATTAATAGAAAAACCCGAGCACCTTGCCCCCAACCTTGCGGCGTCTCGCTTCCTCGTGGTCCATGATCCCCGACGAAGTCGTCATGACGATGGTACCGAACAAACGAGACGGCAACAAGCGCCCGACCCACTCCTCGATGTCGTGGTGCGACAAATCATATCTCGGCGAGATGACGCCGCACTTGTTGATTCTCCCGTTCAGCTCGACGACAATCTTACCCGCTCTGTGATCGTCGATGTATTCGAACTCGTTGATGTAGCCTGTTTATTTCGTAAAGACAGAATAAGAGAGGGGAAATAATGTCAATATTCATACAACGACGAACGACGCGGTAAAAATAGAGACTCGAGCGAAAAGCGCGTGGTGTCCTCTCTCTCACTAGGGCCCAGGGGGAGAGAGATCCGTCCATTTCACCCTCTTTTTCTCTCTCTTTCTCTTTTCTTCCCGCGGCAAAGCGCGCGTGAACGCCGTCGACGCACACCATCTCTTCCTTCGTTCCTCTTCTCGCCGTCGGCGATAAGAAAGAGAGAGCGTTGAAAAGAACACCAACGAAAAGCTCGGGCGAGAGATCCGGGAAAAATTCCATTAGGGTCCGACGTCCTCCCCGAAAACAAAAAGAACATGACTAAAAGTAAGTACGTACCGTGCTTTTGCATGACTTGTAAGAATTTAATGACCACCTTGGACACCGGGCGGACTAATACCTGACGCTTTCCACGCTTTTCGGCGTTGTACATCGCCTGCGTAGTGATGATGATAAAGAAAAAGAGAGCGGTTGTGTGAGTACAAAATTTACTCGCGAGAGAGACGACACATCGACACTTTGATGCGCGTTCAAAAGGACTTCTCTCGAGGAAGGCGACGAGTGGACTTTGAGAGCCAACCTTTGACGCTGACGTCTTCTCTGAAGTCAGTCGTCGCGTCGCAGTCGTCGTTCGTCGAAGGCGTTGAAAACGTCTCGAGAAAGCCCCCTCCGCCCCCCTCTCTCGGTTCCGCAGAGAGCGCAAAAGAGAGCAAAAGGAGGAGAGAAAACAAAAAAAAAATCAACCGCCGAAACGAACGCGCGAGGCACCGCGAGACGACGCGACCATTTCCTTCGCCTCGTCGCGTGTAATTCGCACGAAGTGCATTCGTAATCGCCTACCTTTAACGTGTCGTTGAGCACAGAAATTCGGACCATGGTTTAATAAGTATCTACTCGCGTAAACTTAATGACGCGTAACGTGGGATTTTGGTCCCAGTTTTTGGGTCTTGCGTTTTTTTGTCTCTCGAGAGAAAAACTGATGAATTTTGGGAAAAAAGAAGAGAGAAAAGAGAGCGGAGTGACAACACAAACGAGAGGGACAGACACACACACAAAAGAGCACGTAATGTCTTCATCCAAAGCGACAAAGCTGGCGTCGGATCGCCGCAGATGGTGGGCTTTGGCGAAACGCGCGCAGATGATGAATCTTTTGGGGAAGAAAGGAGGAGGGAAAGGCATGCCGACGTTACCGAATCCCGACCCGAAGAAACGAGAGATTCATTTCCCGAATCTCCATTTGCGCTTGGTCGCCCCGACCGAGGAAGCGAGGATGCGAGGCATCGAAGTCGCGACGTTTATAACCACACCGAACGTGACAAAGACAGAGATTAAGACGTTTTTGACGGACGTGCACGGGATTGAGGTGTTGAAAGTGGACACCGCGAATTACGAAGGGAAGAAGAAGAGAAATTTAGAGCGGGGGAATTTGTTCCGGAAACCGGATTATAAGAAGGTGTACGTGACGCTGGGGCAGCGATGGTTTCCTCCGGAAAGGTTTTGCGTTCCGAGTAAATGAAAGTGATATTTTAGATACAACAAGTTAGGTAGTAGCTCATACAACAACACATATAGTTTGATTCGTTATCTCCGTAGCAGAGACGTTTGTATATTACATAGCGGTACAACAGCGTATATTTTACAACTCGCCGCAGTTCTCAATCATAGCTTTCACGCCCGGTTGCGGTTTCGTTTTGTCCAAGGCGTTGATGGCCCAAACGATGTCTTCACCAGATACGACTTCCCCAAAAATCGTGTAGTGCGTATCCAAATGTGGCGCCGGCGCGACGACTATTGAAAAGTGGCCCGTGTTGGTATTTGGACCTGAGTTGGCACTCGAGAGGAGTCCGAATCGATCGTGTTTTAAGCTATGTAACCCGTAGTCGTCGTCCTCGAACCTTTCCACGCCTTTTGATTTTACAGGGCCAGTTTGATCTATAAATTTATCGAGAATCCTATAGAAATGGGATCCTTTATAGCCGTCGTCATTTAGGCCTTGATTTTTGAGAAGCGCTCGAAACGCGTCGACGTGATTTGGACAGTCTTCGGCGTACAATATAAATTCTATGCGACCGCGAACGGTACTACCAATAGAAACATCAAAGAACGCCTTCACGTTCCCTGCTTTCATCCTTTGTTTCCTCCTCACCTCCTCTTCTTTCCTCTTCTCGCCTTGCGCGGAGAAGAACTCTTCGTTGGTATACAACGCTCCAGACGTCCATCGCACGTCCATTCCTTCCGACATCTTCACGCGCATAGCGCCGTTTGGCTCTTGTTTTTTCAACCAACACTCGCCAAACTTCCGTCCAGAACATCCGTTCGACCTATCGCCGCAAAACACGAACGCGTTGCACCCCTCGGTCGCCTCGCACGCTCGACAACATTCGTCCGCCGAGTGCAAGATATTATTCTCCCCCCATTTTCCAACCACTGCACCGGCGTATTCGGAGTGCAAATCGTACGGCAGACCGCATTTACCACCGATTTTATCTCCGTCATCTATCCGTGGTCTCTTTCCTTGTTCTTCTTTACCTTCTTCTACTGCTACTCCCTCGTCGTTATTAAAAGTTTTCTTCAATTCCTTCGTATCTTTACCACCCGTAATCCTTTCTTGCACTTCTTCCTCGGCTGCTCGAAATTGCGCCGCCGCCAACCCGCGATGGTCGTGCGATCGGGACAGTTTCGCTAAAAACGTGAAAAACACCACGAGGAATGCGAAGCAGAGCAGCTTTTTTTTGATGTTGTTCGTCGATCGCCTCCTCGTCGTCGCGCTCATCATGATGTGATGTGTTTTTGTCACGATAACCACCAAGTTTGAAAAATTTCCCGACACTCTTTCTTTTATTAATCGACGAAACGCTTATTTTAACACACACACACAACAAAAATAACTAACAACAGAATAATAATGTGCGTGTTGTGCGCGATCGTGAACGCCCTGGAGAAGGCGAAGAAGAAAATTCCACTCTCCTTTTCGAATGCAAAGGAAGAGGAGAAGAAGAACGTCGAAGAACGTTTGAACGGGAACACTTCTTCGTCTCTTTCGTTCGTGGATGAGATCATAAATGAGAAGAAAAAAAAGCGCGTTGACACAAACAAAAATGTTTCAAAAGAATCGCTCGAGGAGGAGTTGAAAGAGCTCAGGAATTGGTCTTTCGATGCTTTTACGTACGCGTCTTCGAAAGATAAAGAGTTCCCTTTGGCTCGATTGTTTATGGCCGCGTTCGATGTCTTCGCGAACGGAGGCGTTGGCGAGAGGAAACGAGAGGACGTGAAGGAAATATTCGCTTTAATCAATCGCGAGAAGTTGTTCGAATTCGCGCAAAGCATCGAGCATGGGTACGTGGGTGTCGATGTGTTGCCGTATCACAACGTCGCGCACGGTTGTGAAGTCGTGCACGCGACATTTGCGATTTTGACGGACGTGATTACCGAGGAGACGGTCATGGATCCGCTCTCGGTGTTTTCGTTGCTCGTCGCAGCAATCGGGCACGATTGTTATCACCCGGGGTGCGATAACGCGACGTTGGCGAAAGATCGCGTAGATATTAAGCGACGGTATAACGGCCAATCGCTCTCGGAAATGGTTTCGTGCGAAGTCACTTTGGAGTTGTTGCGAAGGTCAGGCGCGTTGCAGAGCGACGATGGTTTAACGACTTCTCAAATCGCATTCGTCGAAGATATCGTGGCGACGAGTATTCTGAGCACGGATTTATCGAAACACGAGGAAAATTTGAAGAAGAATACGGCTGAAAACGCTGCTCAGATCGTGCTCAAATCGGCAGATTTGGCGCACTTTGCTCGTCCGCGAGAAGTACATTTGAAGTGGGTTCACGCGGCTATGGATGAGCAAAGGAGAAATACGAAACGGCAGGTTGGTGTGAAGGACGGTCACGTTGATTGGAAAAATCAAGTTTTTTTCGCGGAAACGTTCGTACTTCCAACGTTCGCGACGCTTTCCGGAAACGTCTCGGTAGGCTCCACACCGATGTACGAGTATGCAAAAACGAGCGTCGAGAAATCGAGAGAACTTATCGTTTGAGGAACTGTTTCATCAACGGGTACCAATGATACCAACGAGCTATTAGTAGACTACAACTAATATAATACACAGTATTCTACAAACCACGACCATGGTTTCTTTCTCTTTCACTTCGCGCATCTGACCCGTCGCTTTCAATCGCGTGGTACAATCCATTACTCGAACTCGATTTCATGGCACTTCCGCCTCCGTTCGTATTGATATTCGCGTTGTTCAAAAACGGCTCATTTCGCCACGTTCCATTCGGCATGATGTGTCTCTGTGCGATTTTATACTCCAAGTTACTTCTATCGACGGTTTTCGAGACGCGGTATCCGCTCATTTTTGGCCACAACGCCATGTGCAACTGCGCGTCCAACGCCGCCACCGCGGCAAAGATAAAATCGGCCAAAGGCATGAGCAACCATTGGACTTGACTGGTAATTTGCCACCACAATGGCGCCGAGTTCGCCTCAAAATACTTTCGATCTTGCACGAGAAACATTCGGACGTAAAAGTCGCAGACTATATAGGCCCACGTGGCAAACAAAATCGGACCAAACGCAATTAACGCCATCGCGCGAATACCGATCCCAAACGGATATGTCTCCAGCTCTGGATTTAACCAAGCCGACATCATCCCCCCGAGCATAACGGTTAAAAAATACGACGACCAAGAAACGTGGTGTTCAATGACGTCGACGAAGAGCATGAATGCGCCGTGTTTGTCCAACACGTTTCTTTTTTGGTACCATTGCGATAAGATGTACGATAAATCAATCGCGCCCCAGGCGTCGCGTTTGGCGCGACGATATCGAGATCGCATGGCGCTAAACCAATTCGTATGTTCTTGCGCGTTATTTCCGGTGAGCATGAATATAGGCACCAGTCGGAAATGACCGTCCTTCTTGAAGAAACATTTCATAAAGTGATGGAAATCATCCGGAACAACGTCTACGTCCCACCCGTTGACGTCCATAATCGTCCTCAACGATTGCGAGTAACACACGTACGGGTAAGGCACCGCGTATTTAGAGGACAGCATCCCTAACATGTTGATTGAATCCACCACCGCCTTCACTCTTACTAAAGTCGGAACCATCCATATATTCGGAAACTCATTCTCGGCTGATTGATACGTGCAATTATACGGCTCCATGTTCTGCGCGTGCGTGTAACTCAAACACTCGCAAAACTGTTCGTCAAAGTACGTATCCGCATCACAAACAGTCACGAGAATCTGTTCTGGAACGTAGTTCCATTTTTCCAAGATCGTGTGTTGCACGCATCTCGCGCACCAGGCCACGTTACTGGACTTTCCATCCGTCTCCGCCGGGGATATTTTTTCGTGCACGGTGTAAAATAAGCCCAACAAATTCTTACTGTACTCCTCAATTAACGCCTCTACTTTCTCTATGGCTTCTTTATCGTTCTTTTCCGTGGCTATAACAACGATAACTTTATCCTTTGCGCACGTTTGCGCAACTAGCGTGTTCAACGTCTTTCTCAACACATTCAACGGTTCCCTGTACGTCGGGACGATGACGACATGCCTCAAATCGTTGAACTTCTCTGCCAAAGTCCTCTTCTCCTTGTTATCTAGCTTCGACGTCCACGTCGGAATATCCATATTCCGTCTCTGTTTGCTAATCGTCGCGCTCGTGTCGTAATCTTCCTTCACGCTCCCGAGGGAACTCGGATGCGCCATCCCCAACGGCTTCCCGTCCTCCTCGGAAACGCCCAACGTTCGTTCCAACAACGGACTCTTCTTCCGACTATCGTTCCCTAATTGCTTCCAATCCGCGGTTTTATACAAGTGTGCCCGCGGTACTCCAATAAACAG